>Ga0210020_1000376_pt1 | contig 44729 bp, 45 predicted proteins | sample CryGeymeta201514_FD_183980 | JGI IMG/M metagenome (GOLD analysis project Ga0210020, IMG submission 183980) | Groundwater microbial communities from Crystal Geyser aquifers in Utah, USA - Crystal Geyser metaG 2015-14 (SPAdes) (version 2) | ecosystem: Environmental > Aquatic > Deep subsurface >... | reverse complement strand
TACCCCTGATGCATTGCGTGTTGGACATAGCCCACACCTTGTTGGTCTTGGTGGACACTTTGTCGGTTTCACATAACACCTTGTTGGTTTTACACCTGCTGCGTCACAAACCGTCGGTTTTATCGGACACACGGTTGGCTTTGCCTCATCCGGACACACGGTTGGTTTTACATTTGTTGCCTCGCGTGTTGGGTTACATTCTACTGCCCTGCGTGTTGGTTCACATGTCGATGCATCACGCGTTGGTTGACATAGCGTACCATCCGAGCTACACCTTGTTGGATGAGGTGGACACTTTGTTGGACTTTCTGGGCATACCGTTGGCCTTGTTTCTGGTCCACAGACTGTTGGCTTTGTCGGACACACGGTTGGCTTGACCTCATCTGGACACACAGTTGGTCTTGCATTTGTTGCATCGCGTGTTGGTTCACATGTCGTGCCCGCCGGGCTACACCTCGTTGGATGAGGCGGACACTTTGTTGGACTTTCCGGGCATACCGTTGGCCTTGTTTCTGGTCCACAGACTGTTGGCCTTACCGGACACACGGTTGGCTTTTTCGGACACACGGTTGGCTTGACCTCATCTGGACACACAGTTGGTCTTACATTTGTGCTGCTTGCAACAGTTGGCTTGACTACGCCTTCTGGCTGATTATCATCTCCAGCCATTGCCATCCCACTAAGAAGTACCCCTATCGAAATACTCATTGCTACTCCTAACATAATCTTTTTACACATAGTTATTTCCTCCTTATTATCAATTGACTAAACTAAGAACGACTGAACATCTATCCTCTGGTTTTTCTCATTTGCTTATGCCAAGCAAATGAATCGACCTTTGCCATCTTTCACACCACAAACACACGCATCACAGAAAACATCATTAGTCATAATGGGGCAGATACACAAGTCTGCCCCTACAAATTAACATGCTATTCCTGCCCCACAGGCACAAGTGTCAATTATATCATAAAAGGCGAAAAAAGTCAAGATAAAAATTGCTGCTGATTCAAACCGTTCACAAGATAAACCTATATCACCATCCCATCAACCAATCTTACAATTCTATCTGCCCTTTCTGACAATTTTTCATTATGCGTTACAATTATCATGGTTTTGTCTTTCTTGCGGACAATATCCTCCAGTATCTGAAAAACACTATCTCCTATATGAGAATCCAGATTGCCGGTAGGCTCATCAGCCAGAATTAACTCCGGTTCATTGATCAATGCCCTGGCAATAACTACCCTTTGTTGTTCTCCACCAGAGAGTTGTGATGGCATGTGGTTTAATCTTTCTGATAACCCAACATCACATAGTATCTGCGCTGCCTTTTCCCTGGCTTGTTTTCGCGGCATCCTTTTAACCAATGCCGGCATCATCACATTTTCCAGGGCAGTAAATTCTGGCATGAGATGATGAAACTGAAAGACAAAACCAATCGTCTGACTTCGATATTTCTCCATATCTCCATTAAAGACATCCTTGCCAAGAAACAACACCGTGCCCTCAGTCGGCATATCCAGCCCACCCAAGATATGCAACAGGGTACTCTTGCCCGCACCAGATGGCCCAACAATAGCCAGTATCTCCCCCTGTGCAATCTCCAGATTTATACCCTTAAGCACAGGAATATTTTCACTATCCATACGATATGTTTTACATACATCAAGGATTGACAACAACCCTGTCTGCCCACTGCCTGCAAGCTGGAAACTTGTGCTACTATTCATACCTTAACGCCTCCACTGGATTGAGTCTGGCTGCTTGTGAGGCAGGATAAATGGTAGAAAGGATACTCAAGACAATCGCAGATACACCAATAAGCAGTACATCGCTTAGCTCCATATCCACAGGCAGACAGGTAATATAATAGATATCCGACGGCAAACTAATAAAATGATACTTAGCCAGAGCCAGACACACCAAAGCACCACCACCACACCCAATAACAGCACCCTTTACCCCAATCATTAACCCCTGAATGATAAAGATCAGCCCGATACTATGCCCCGATGAACCCATGGCTTTAAGAATGCCCACATCCTTTATCTTCCGCAGCACAGTCATGGCAAGACAGGACGAAATATTGAAGACACCCACAAGCACAATAAGGGTGAGAATAATAAACATCATCACCTTTTCCAGCCTCAGGGCAAAGAAAAGATTTTTGTTTAACTCCTGCCATGTTGCCACCTGATAACCCCAGCCCAGCCTTGCTTGAATATCACCTGCTATCTGGCTGACCTTGTTTATGTCCCTTACCCTCAAGGAAATGCCCGTGAGTTTAGTCGTATCCATGCCAAATAATTGCTGGCTATCCTCTAAGGGGATAAATACTAATTTTGAATCATATTCATACATGCCAGAGCAAAAAATGCCCTTAATTTTGAACTCACGAATACCCGAAAATGTGCCGCTTACAAGTGAAATAGCATCACCTATCTTCAGCCCCAGTCTTTTCGCCATTTCTTTTCCGATAAGAGCATCACCCGTAGCCATGGAAAACGAGCCAGTGGTTATCCATTTAGACAAAAGACTGACATCTTTTTCAAGTGTGGGTTTAATGCCGCGAATCATAACGCCACAGGATGAATACTTAGAGGACAAAATTGCCTCACCCTCTACAAATGGTGCTATGCCAACTACTTGTTCATGCTTAATTTTTTTGAATACATCAATAATAGTAACATCTTTGATTAATCCATTGATAACAATATGATTTGAAAAGCCGAGTATTTTTTCCTTTAATTCCCGCTCAAAGCCGTTCATCACAGACAGGGTTACAATCAATGCCATAACACCAATAGCCACACCGGCTATGGATGCCATGCCAACAAGGGAAATAAATTTTTCTTTGCGAAGTGTTTTCAGGTATCGAGAGGCAATGAAGAATTCATAATACATCACAATTGGCTGTCCCCCTTGTGAATGGTATGGTAATCACCAAATAGTTACATTACTTCCTTCTTTAACTGCGGAAACAGAATAACATCCCGAATAGAGGCAGAATCCGTAAGCATCATAATCAATCTATCAATACCTATCCCCAGCCCGCCACAAGGCGGCATCCCATATTCAAGTGCTCGGATAAAATCCTCATCCACATGATCCGGGTCCTGTTCAACAAACCTTTTTCTCTGGTCAATTGGGTCGTTCAACTCTGAGTAGGCATTCCCTATCTCCTGGGAGGAAATATAGAATTCAAACCTTTCTGTAAGCTCTTGATTGTCAGGCATGGATTTTGCTAAAGGGGAAAGTACGGTTGGAAAATTAGTCACAAATGTTGGCTGAACAAGCTCTTTTTCTATCTTGTGGTCAAGTACATCATCAAGCAATTCCTTAACCGAACGCCCTTGCTTGCTGGCAATTACCTCTATGTCCTGCATCCCTGAAATTTTTACCCCCAGGGCATTTTCTATTGCCTCATAAACCGTCAATCTTCTCCATGGAGGAGTAAAATCAAGCATTTGTCCCTGATACTCTATTTGTAAGCTTCCCTTTATATTCTGGCAAAGATGAACAACCAATTCCTCTGTCAGCCTCATCATATCTTCATAATCAGCATAAGCCTGATAAACCTCAAGCATGGTAAACTCAGGGTTATGCCGGGTAGAAATACCCTCATTCCTGAAATTACGATTCAGTTCATAAACCCTTTCCAATCCACCCACAATTAATCTTTTAAGATACAACTCCGGTGCAATCCGCAGATAAAGATCCATGCTCAAGCTATTATGATGGGTAATAAAGGGTTTTGCTGTTGCCCCGCCAACCATGGACTGCATCATTGGGGTTTCAACCTCAAGGAAATCTTTTTTGTCTAAAAACTCCCGTATCATTCGAATAACCTTAGAGCGGGTGATAAATGTCTCCTTGACCTCATCATTGACTATCAGGTCAACATATCTCTGGCGATACCTTGTTTCTATATCCTTAAGCCCATACCATTCCTTTGGCATGGGTCTCAGCGACTTGGAAAGAAAGGTAAATTTTTCAACCAGAACTGTCCCCTCACCTGTTTTGGTCTTAAATGTTTTCCCTTTGACCCCGATAAAATCACCCAGCTCTAATCCGCAAAACACAGCAAAATTATCCTCGTTAGCAGCATCCCGCCGGATATAAACCTGAATCTTTCCATCCCTGTCCTTGAGATTGGCAAAGGCAGATTTGCCATGTTCCCTTAAGGAGACAACCCTGCCGGCGATACTTACCTCTATTTCATTCCCTTCGCAAAACCCCTCAATCACTTCCTTTGATGAATGGGTTGTTTCATACCGCGAGCCAAAGGGTGCTATGCCCATAGATTGCAAGTGTATTAATTTTTCGTATCTAACGGAATCGATTGTCTGCATACCTTATCACATCCTTTTATTATAACCTAACAAACGTTTCGCATTCCGCATTCTTACTTCCGCATTTCCTTTTAACAGACAGGCAAGAATGCCGTGTCCTACCTGAACGCATCCTTAACCTTACCCATAAACCCTTTGTCTTTACCACCCATATCATCAAAATCACGCAACAGTTTTTTCTGCTCTGCACTCAAGTTTGTAGGGACAATCACTATTGCCCGAACATATTGATCCCCTGAGCCATAACCATGAAGGGATGGTATACCCCTACCTTTTATTCTAAAAGAGCTATGACTTTGAGTGCCAACAGGTATTTTTAATTTTATCTTTTCTCCACTTAAGGAAGGGACATCAACCTCTCCCCCAAGGGCAGCCATAACAAAGCTGATAGATACATCGCAAAATATATTATTTTCATTCCTCTTAAATGTTTCATTTTCCTGAACAATGATAACCACATAAAGATCACCAGCGGTTCCCTGATTTGAACCAACCTCTCCCCCTCCGCTTATCCGTATCCTTGAACCAGTATCCACACCAGCCGGTATTTTTACAGTAATGCTTTGAGCCTTCATAATCCTGCCTGTTCCCCGGCAAGTAACGCACGGGGTATCGATAATAGTTCCCTGCCCACGACATCTATCGCATGTTCGAGCAACAGAAAAGAATCCCTGGGTAACCCTCACCTGACCGCTACCGCCACAAGATTGACAGGTATGCTTGGTTGTACCTGGCTTTGCTCCATTACCATTACAGGCTGAACACCCTTCGTTGCGTGAAAATTTGATTACTTTTTCACAACCAAACGCTGCTTCTTTTAGATTAATCTTCAGATTATATTGAAGGTCTGCCCCCCTTCTACTTTTTGGTCTCTCACGGCGACGGTTTGATGTGCCAAACACCCCTTCAAATAAATCACCAAATATATCCCCAAAATCAACCCCGGAAAAATCAAACCCCTGTTCAGAGCCAGCAGCACCAACATGACCAAACTGATCATATCGTGCCCTTTTCTCTGAATCAGAAAGCACTGCATATGCCTCACTTATTTCCTTAAATTTTTCCTCTGCAACCTTTTTACCGCTTGGGTTAGCATCCGGGTGATATTGTTTTGCCAGCTTTCGATAAGCTGACTTTATCTCTTCTGTTTGAGCATTTCTGCCCACACCAAGGACTTCATAATAATCTCGTTTTTGTTGAGCCAACTCGTTTCACCCCTTTTTTAAGTGAAAAGTGAAGAGTGAAAAGTGAAAAATGGAGGAAAGAATAAATTATAATTTCCACCTTCACTCTTCACTTTTCACTCTTCACTTTTCACTCTTCACTTTTCACTCTTCACTTTTCACTCTTCACTTTTCACTCTTCACTTATTTTTCCTTTTGAGACAATTACCTGTGCATGTTTGATAACCTTATCAAACAGCATATATCCACCATGAATATCTTCAACAATCACATCCTCTAGATATTGTTCTGATGGAACATGCATTAAGGCTTCATGCAACACAGGATTAAATGGAACACCAATGGTTTGCATCTTAGTCAACCCTTGTTTTTTAAGAATATCATCAAGTTGAGATTTTATCAGAGAGACACCCTCAAAAAAGGATTCAAGGGAAGACATATTGGCTTTATCCATAGCCCGTTCAAAGTTGTCCAATACAGGTATCAGCTCTCTGATCAGCATCTCATTGGACAGTTGTCTATTTTCTACTAATATTCTTGCCTGTCGTTTTTTATAGTTTTTAAACTCAGCCGTTACTCGTCTCAAATGTTCCAGATATTCATCAGCCAGACGCGTCTTTTCCTCAAGTAGAGACGCAATATCTTGTGTCTCTACGGGAATGGTTATCTCCTCAACGAGTTCCTTTCTTTCTTCGACATGTTTTTTTTCTTTCTTCAAGTCTTATCTACCCCCAAATGTCTGCATCAATCGTAGCACAGACATTCCTGTCTGTGCTTTATGGCCCCTTGTCTGCATCAATCTAAAGAACATACAAAGGATCACAGACAAGAATATCTGTGTTACACTTTCCTATTTAATAATCCCCATTCTCCACGGTGGCCAATAGATAAAGAGCGCCTTGCCCTTGATCATATTAATATCCAGTTGTCCCCAAAATCGACTATCCAGACTGCTATCCCGATTATCTCCCATAACAAAAACCCTATTTGGAAGTATAATTTTACTTCTTTCCCAATTATCCCTGGGTGAAAACTGCGTGGCAGAGGGATAGAAATCGTTATGAATCTTATACGGCTCAATTAAATGAGTACCATTAATATAAATCTCTTTATTAATAACTTGAAAAGTTTCTCCGTATAGCCCAATCGTCCTTTTAATAAAATCCCGCTTAGGGTCCTCTGGATAGCGAAAAACAATAACATCCCCTCTTTTAGGGGAATTCCATTTTAATATAGTTTTATCAATAAAAGGAATCTTAAGCCCATAACTGAATTTACATACAAAGAGATGGTCACCTATCTGTAGGGTTGGAACCATTGATTCTGAAGGGATCTTAAATGCCTGAACAACAAAGGTTCTAATTAACAAGGCTAATATTAAAGCCGGAATAATAACCTCAAATATAAATTCTTTATATTTTTCCTTGCGTATCAATTACACCTCTCCTTTATGGACAAAAAAGAGGTTGATAGGAATTAACTCCTATCAACCCCTCTCCGTAACAGTCAGAAAAACTTACCACCCAAAATCATGGCTCTTCATGCCCATAATTACAGTACAACATGGTAGAACCTGGATCTGTTAGCACAGAAGTATCTGTACCCTGATGGTTGATCCTGCAATCACCACTATTCGGTGAGTATATCCAGCCACCTGTATCCAGATCACAACTAGTTGTAGCAATTTCAGCCTCCGGACCAGTCGAAATAGTCGCTACAGTATTGTTTCTACTGTTTGCCACACTTCTCTTCAGCGTAGCATACGGAACCCTGGACAAATACCTTGTAATAAAAGCAGGCAGGTATTCTTTCGAAGCACCGGTTCCTACAGTATATGCCTGAGTATCCAATGAGTGCGGCCAATATCCCTTTGTATCCCCATAGTAGATAGCAATAGCTGACCGTATGGCGCCTAAATTACCCCTTGCACCTGCTTCCCTTGCCTTATCAATCAAGGCTGCAAACCTTGGGATAGCAATAGCAGCAAGGATACCAATGATTGCAACCACAATCATCAACTCAATAAGCGTAAAACCTTTTTCCTTTTTCATTTTTTCACCCCCTTTACTATAACCTTTAATAAACATAACTATTATATATGAACAACACAGTTGTGCTGAATCCTAAAGAAGTAAGCTCATAAATAAATAATACCATATATTCAATTTTTTGTCAAGTGTTTTTTTATTCCTTGTTAAATTTTTCTCCTTGACATATTTGATTTTTCAAGTATACTATTATCTGGCCGTGCTAAATGGGGAGATAGCGGTGCCCTGTACCTGCAATCCGCTTCAGCAGGGTTGAATTCCTATAATATGAGGCTTGTCTTGGTGAGAATGAATTAGAAGAAAGGATGCTGATAGATGGGTCCTGTGCTATTCTTAATTGCCCAACCCCGTCAGGTTCGGAAGGAAGCAGCGGTAAGTAGTTGAGAGTGTGTCACAGGGGTGCCTGTCTGGAGTCTGGACTTAGAATTATCACTCGTTAAGGCCTGTCGAAGATAGGTGCACGGCCAGTTATTAAGTCTTATTTGGTAACTACTCAGGAAGAGGAATTTACCACAGAGACACAGAGAACACGGAGAGACACAGAAGATTTCCTGTAACCGGTCACGGTTTACAATTTCCGATGTTTTTATGGTGCTTTTAAGAAATGAGAAACAAGGGTATTTCTCATCAATTCTTCGTTTTTCTCTGTGTCTCCGTGTCTCTGTGGTGAGTAGTTACCTTATTTTGGAGAATCTCAATGTCCTACACAGTATTTGCCCGAAAATATAGACCTCAAACCTTTGAAGAGGTGATTGGACAGTTGCATATCAGCCAAACCCTTATTAATGCCATTAATACAGGGAGAATATCTCATGCCTACTTGTTTTGCGGCTCAAGAGGAACAGGCAAGACAACTACTGCTCGAATCATGGCTAAATGCCTGAACTGTGAAACTGGTGTTACGGCAAAACCATGTGGAATTTGTACGCCGTGCAAGGAAATCAGCCGTGGGATGTCTATGGATGTCATAGAGATAGATGGGGCATCAAATCGGGGAATTGAAGATATCAGGGATCTTCGTGAAAGGGTTATGCTTGCCCCGAATAGAAAGTATAGGGTGTATATCATTGATGAGGTGCATATGCTTACCCCTGAAGCATTTAATGCCTTGTTAAAAACCCTTGAAGAACCGCCGGCACATGTAACATTCATTTTTGCTACTACAGAACCGCATAAACTTCCGACAACCATTCTTTCAAGGTGTCAGCGGTTTGATTTTAGAAGAATCAGTATGCAAAACATCCTTAAACAGCTTCAATATATCTGTGCTGAGGAAGAAATACAGGCTGATGCTGATGCCCTGTTGCTCATTGCACGGGCTGCTCAGGGTGGGATGAGGGATGCAGAGGGTGTTCTGGATCAGGTTATAGCCTATACCGGAGAAAAAAAGATTGTCAGGGAAGATGTAACTATGGTTCTGGGTATGGTTCCTGAAGAGGCACTCATTTCTATAACTAATGCCATTGTCAATCAAAATGATAATTCTGTCATTGAGTTGGTTAATGCCTTGATAAATAATGGGATGGATATGTCTCAACTGAATAGAGATATTGTCCTGCATCTTAGAAATTTGCTTATGATTAAAATAGGCTGTGTTGAGGGTGTTCTGGATATAACAAAGGAAAGCAAAGATGTGTTAAAGCAACAATTAGAAGATAGCGGGATTTCCGTTGAGTTTATATTAAAGGCAATAGAGTGTTTGAGAGAGGCAAATGAACAAATGAAATATAGCCATGCACAGGCAAGGATGATATTAGAAACAGCTCTGGTAAAATTATGCAGAATAAGGGGGGAAGTCCCTTTGTCTGAAATAATAGACAAGCTGATTCATCTGGAGCAACGGCTATCCACAAGTTGTCCTGGATTTTATGCCGAGATGGAGGAGGAAAGGGCAGAGGCACAGAGGCACAGAGATACAAAGATACAGAGTGGAATTCTGCAATCCACGGAATTATTAGCCCCAACTCAATTCTCATCCCCTCTGGATGCCTCTATAAATTTATCATTGGAAAAAGTCCTGCAAGCATGGCCTGATATTTGGGAAATGATCAATAATGAAAGACCTGCGGTGGCTTCTCATCTGAGTTGCGGAAGGGTTAGCAGCCTTAATGATAATATTTTGACCATTGAGTTTGACTCTTCTTTTCACAAGACAGGGGTAGATAAATTAGAATACAGGGAATTAATAGAGTCCAAAATACGCGAGAACATGGGAAAACCATTGAAGATAAAGACTGTGCTTGCTCAGGAACAGGGACAAAATACAATCTCGGGGACAAAAAAAATGCCATCCATTCATCCAAAGAGTGACCCAAGGGTAGAAAGGGTGGCGGATATGTTTGAAGGGAATAGGGTGTAGTAGAAGACATATAGGTCATATAAGTCTTATATGACCTATTAATATTTACAGGAGGTATTGTTATGCAAAAGCAGATGTTTCAAAAAATGATGAAACAGATTGAGAGTGTGGGGTCAAAGGTTTCTCAACTTCAGGAGGAGTTGGCAGAAAAGACTGTATCTGCTGCCTCAGGTGGTGGTATGGTTACAGCTACAGTTAATGGTCAAAAAGAAGTGGTCTCCATAAAGATTGAAAAAGATGTTGTCAATCCAGAGGACATTGAGCTTCTGGAGGACCTGATATGTGCTGCTGTTAATGAGGCTCTTTCCCGTTCCCAGGAGATGATATCTGGTGAGATGAGTAAGCTTACGGGTGGATTAAAGATACCGGGGTTGATGTAGTAGGACAGGCATTATTGCCTGTCTACAATAACAGGCAAGAATGCCTGTCCTACCTTATTCAAGGAGCATTGCCTATAATGTATCTTACCCCGTCTATGGAGAGACTTGTGCATGAATTAAATAAGCTTCCAGGCATAGGACCAAGGACTGCTCAGAGGTTGGCATTTCATATCCTTAAAATACCAGAAACAGAGGCAAAGGCATTGGCTTTGGCCATTATTGAGGTAAAGGACAGGATAAAAAATTGTCCTATATGTTACAATATTACAGAAGATTCCTCCTGCCATATTTGTAATGATACGACACGGGATCATGGGCTAATTTGTATTGTTGAACAACCCTCTGATATTATTGCCATGGAAAAAACAAGGGTGTATAAGGGAAAATATCATGTTCTCCATGGAGCCATTTCTCCTTTGGATGGTGTTCGACCGGATGATTTGAGGATAAAAGAGCTTTTGACAAGGATTCAAGCAGGAGAAATAAGGGAGATTATTATCGCTACAGACTCGGATGTGGAGGGAGAGGCAACGGCTATGTATCTCGAAAGGATATTAACGCCAATTGTAACAAGAGTTAGCAGAATCGCCCATGGCATTCCTGTAGGTGGTAACCTTGAATACGCTGATGAGGTAACATTGGCAAAAGCACTTGAGGGTAGAAGGGTATTGTAAATAGAGGGTAACTACTCAGGTAAAGTAATTCACCACGGAGAACACATAAATTGATAGGTTGATAGGTTGATGAGTTTATAGGTTAAAGGAACACAGATTCATAATTCATAAACATTTCCTATCAATTCATCCACTTATCAACCCATCAACTATTCAACTTATCAACTTTTTGTGTCTTCATGCCTTTGTGGTGAGTAGTTACAATAGAGGAAAATAATATGTCCAATAATATATTTGTTATGCTTAAAAACGAGATATTTCTTTCTGCGTTCCTTGCATGGTTGGTTGCTCAACTCTTAAAGGTTATAATCTATGCTGCCAGAAATAAAAAATTTAATTTTAAGCTTCTTCTTGGCTCTGGTGGGATGCCGAGTTCTCATTCGGCTACAGTTATGGCATTAGCCACTGCTATAGGCAGAACACAGGGGTGGGAAAGTCCGATGTGGATTGTTACCTTGACCTTTGCCATAATTATTATGACTGATGCTGTTGGGGTAAGGCGGGCTGTAGGTCAACAGGCAACGATTCTGAACAAGATGCTTGATGAATTCTGCACTGATGGAAAAATAGGCGAGACCAGACTAAAGGAGCTTCTTGGACACACCCCGGTAGAGGTAATTGTTGGAGCATTGCTGGGAATTGGAATGGCTATTGTTTTTACTTGACATAATCAATAAATTATGGTATTCTAAATAAAAATAAAAAGGAGGCAATTAAATGTCTAAGAAAAATGTTTCAATTGATGGACAGAAACAGAATAAGATATACCTGCTTGATGTGACCAATCGGGATGGGGTGCAGACATCCAGATTAGGATTGGCAAAACTACAAAAGACCATGCTGAATCTCTATTTTAATGAAATGGGGATATTCCAGAGTGAGTTTGGGTTTCCGACAACCCATCACGAGGAAAATTATTTGAATGCAAATGTTGAATTGGCAGAAATGGGGGTATTAAGCCCCATAATACTGAGTGGCTGGTGTCGGGCAATAAAAGAGGATATTGACTACTGCCTGCAGCAGACAACCGTCCGACACCTGAATATATCCATATCTACCTCTGTGCAGATGACTAAGGGTAAGTTTGGGGATCGAATGGTTAGAAGCCCCAAGGATGACCCAAGCAAACCAAATCTTATTGATAAAATGGTTGAGGCATTAAAAAGGGCAAAGGATGGCGGCATACAAACCATTGGTGTTAATGCTGAGGATGCCTCAAGGACAGATATGGAGTTTTTGATAGAGTTTGCTCAAGCTGCCAAGGAAAATGGTGCAGACAGGATAAGATATTGTGATACATTGGGTTATGAAGACCCATTTACAACCTATGAGCGAATACATCAATTAGCTAGTGAGATTCAGATTCCCATAGAAATGCATTTTCATAATGACTTAGGTATGGCTGTGGCATGTTCTGTGGCCGGGGCAAAGGGGGCTATTGATGCAGGTGTTGATGCCTATATAAATGTAACCATAAATGGAATGGGGGAGCGGGCAGGCAATGCAGACTTAGTCGGTGTAATCCTTGCCTTGAAATACTCAAGCGGGTTTGAGAAGACCAAATATATCCTTGATGAAGGGGTGAAACTATCGTGTGCATGGAAGGTATCAAGGTATGCATCATACGCATTTAGGGTACCTATTCCTATTAATCAGATAGGGGTAGGGGCAAATGCCTTTGCTCATGAATCTGGTATCCATGCAGATGGTGCCCTGAAGAATAGCCGAAATTATGAGTTGTATGATTTCGAGGAGCTTGGACGGGGAGAGCCTGAAATAATTGAAACAGGCAGACAGATTACGGTTGGTGAATACAGTGGGATTAAGGGGTTCAGAAATATATCCGACAAATTGGAGATAGAATTCAAGGATGAAAAAGAGGCACACAAGGTATTGGAACTTGTCCGATATGCTAATGTTCATACCCAACAGCCGTTGACTGTGGATGAATTAAAGTTTATTGCCAAGTATCCGGATATGACCAGAAAGATAATGACCATGGCTCCGCTGGTTATTATTAACAGAAGGTTTTTGTAAAATTAATGTAGGGGCGGTTTGCGAATCGCCCCTTACCAACCCCAAATGGATGATATTATTGTAGGAGAGAAAATACATGATAGCCAAAATCGGTATTATTGGTGGAGGAAATATTGGTGGTGTGCTTGTTCAAGAGATAGCCAACCGCAGGCTGGCACGGTCAATTGGGCTGGTTGATGTAAAGGGACCTGCTGTGGCAAGCGGCAAGTGCCTTGACATTGCTGAAGGGATTCCAGTGATTAATGTTGATATCGCTATTGAGGGAAGCAAGTCTTATGAGGTTATAAAGGATGCTCAGATTGTATTAAATACCGCTGGTGTGCCGCGAACTGTGCGGGCTGATGGCAGCATACCTACTAGAGAGGAATTATTAGCCACAAATCTACAGATTACAAATATGGTGGCTGATGGTATCCGCAGCTATTGTCCAGAGGCTATTGTTATATCTGTGGCAAATCCATTAGATGCTATCGTGTTTCGACTATTTCAGAGATTAAATATTTCCAAAAATAGACTCATTGGTATGGCTGGTGTACTTGATTCAACAAGATACAGGTATTTTGTGGCTCAGGCAGCCGGGGTATCTGTGGAAAGCGTTAATGCCATGGTGCTTGGTGGTCATGGGGATACCATGGTGCCTGTGAGAAGTTGCTGTCAGATAGGGGGCATTCCAGTAGAGGAATTTTTAGCCGTCGATGTATTGGACAAAATTGAGGAAAGGGTACGAAATGCTGGGGCAGAGATAGTAGGTTTAATGGGTACAGGTTCTGCCTTTGTCTCTCCAGCATGGAGCGCCATAGAAATGGTTGAATCAATAGTTTTTGATAAGAAAAAGATTTTGCCCTGCTGTGTCCTGCTTGAGGGTGAGTATGGGGTTAATGGGTATTTTGTCGGTGTGCCTGTGGTTCTTGGGGCAGAAGGAAGAGAGAAAATAATCGAAATCAAGCTTACAGATACAGAGAAACAAGCATTTGACAAGTCAGTTGAGGCTGTAAAGAAAACTGTGGCAGAGGTAAAGGCTATTGCTTAAACAAGGGACAACCAGCATTAAATGGTTGGGTGAGGCAGTGGTTCTGGCAATGCTTGTAATAATTTTCTGCCTGTCTGCCTCACTTGCCTATGCTTATGAAGATTTCTCAAATGCACGCATTAACAGCCCGAATGATATCTGGGATTTGGTAAACGATGGGGAAATATCCTATGAATACGGTCAGACCCTCCTGGAATTGTATGATAATCCCCTGCTGCTTACCCATGCCTCTAAGGAAGACCTCAAGGAATTATCTATTTTGTCGCAGGAAGAGATAAAGAAACTTCTGGAATATCAAAAAGATCCTGCCATAGAGGGGGACACACACTTCTCTGTAGTAGCTCTCAAGAGGGAAATGGATACAGATGTATTCGAAGCAATAAAGCCTTTCTTGAACCAGCAACAGGGACAAGATAATAGCTTGCGATTAACCTATAGCAGTTATCAGCAAGGGCAAACCTCAGAATTGCTCAAGATGTCTATTAATCCAAAAACGCAACTGTCCCTTTGGAATAAAAATACACAAAAAGATTCGCTTTCCAAGTACTGTCTGGAATTTTATGATTGTGCTGTGGGGTATTATTTCCTTCGATTTGGGGAAGGGCTTGTACTTAATAACAGCAGTCGTCAGAGTGGTGATGGGGTGTTCCATGATACCCTTTGGAAAAAGTCAAAGGTAATGCGGGGAGCATACCTGACCAAGCCATTTAACAAGATACAGTCCGGGATATTCTTCTCTGATATTTCCGCACAGCCCTATACGCTTAGCCTTAAAGGCTTTGATAAGGAACGCCTTGTTGGATGCCATACCAAATGGCAAACCAGACAGTTATCTGTTGGGTATACTGGATATGCCTCTAAATTAGAGGGTGCTACCACTACAACCTATTTTGTAATGGGACCATTCGTGTCAATAGACCTGCCTGCCTTTCATATCTCTTCCGAGTCCGCATGGTACCATGCAACCAATACCAATGGATATGGATGGATTATCAGGCTTGAAAAATCCAAACCATTTTATGATATAACCTGTTCTGTGTATGATTTTGATAAAAACTTCTGTACCCCATATGGACATATTTCTGGAATTGGAAAAACGCAAGATACGGTTGGTGGCTCTGTCTGTATCAGCCGCTTTTTCAAGGGTAAACTATCAACCGTCCGTGCTTCTTATGACTACTCTAAGGGAAATAATGATCGTTTGAAGATCATGGCTTGTTATAATCCATTAAAAAGAATAAGAACTAAATGGTGGATGGAAGCTAAGGATGAGAAAATAGCCCATACTGGAAAAATTCTCTGGAATATAACACCTGACCTGTCTTCTATGGTTGGGTTAAAGCACGAAAAAAATGATGGCAGGGATAGTGGATATACGATTCTCGAATCTACATATAACCTTTGGCATGCAACGAATATAAAGGCAAGGGTAAAGTGGCAGAACAATATGGTTGGGAAGAATTACACAGAATATAGCCTTCAACTTGTCAACCAATTGCTGAAAAAACACATCAGATTTATCGGAAAGTATACGGTTAAGGAATATAAGGATCATACCCATGATTGTCGAACAAATCTGGAGATTAAGACGGTGTGGTAAGAATGATGACTCATGCCTGAAATATTGTGCAGAAATGGATAGAATAATGCTTAATAAAATTGATTAATTTACCGATAAATAATATAAGTCTTATAGGATTTATAAGACCTATATTAATAGCTTAAAGGAAGAAAAAATGGGGCTTTTTTTTGGTAAAAAAGAAAGATTGGATAAATATTTACCTCAAAACCAGTCAAATGGAAAGACACATGCCTCCATTTCGCCGGTTGTTACTCATGACTTAGGCGGCAGGAAGGAGAAGGTAGTTCTTTTTCTTTCTAAGGTATATGGGTTTGAGAGTGTGATTAAATTAAGGGAATTGCATGAAGGGGTGGATCTTCTTAATGAATATTATAAAATAATCATTGATACTACCCTTAAGTTTGAGGGTGAATTTATGGGGATATTTGCAGGGTTTGTATGTAATGTTTTTGGTGCATCAATTCGGCATCACAATGATATTCGTCGAGCAGTCAGGTGTTCTTTGGAGGTTCAAAAAGAGGTAAAGGGGTTAAGTGACGAAAGAACAATGCGAGGACTGGAGATTATGAAGGTAGGTATGGCACTGAGTGCAGGTGATGTCCTTATTGGTCATTTTGGAAGCAGTCGCAGGATGAGTTATGCTGCCATGGGTGAGCCAGTTGATTTGTGTTATAAATTCTGTGAAATGGCTGAACCCGGGCAGATACTTGCTACTTCAAGTATCTGTGATGATATCAAGGATATTGGAGAGATTATCCTCCTGCGACCGTATCGAGTCTCAAATGCAGCCAAGCCTATTCCTGTGTTTCATATAAAAAACCTGAAACGATATCATTCGGAGTTAAGTGTAAAACATACAGGGATTGTTTGATGAACTATAAAGCATCTATTGCATATTTTGAGGAACTTGGGCGATTTGGGATACAACTTGGATTGGAAAGAGTGATACAGCTTCTTGAATTGATGGGAAATCCTCACAAAAACCTGAAATATATCCATGTTGCTGGAACAAATGGCAAGGGATCTACTGTTGCCTTTCTTGTTTCAATCCTGTCTTGTTCCGGGTATAGGGTTGGGGCTTACACCTCTCCACATCTTATTCGATTTAATGAACGAATAGCCATTAATGATGAACAGATTTCCGATGAGGATGTTGCCGAGTTAACTTCGCAAATATCTGAAATTATTGAGTCTTCATGCCTCAAAATTACTTATTTTGAGGCAGCTACAGCCCTTGCCTTTGCCTATTTTGCCCAGCAAAAAGTGGATATTGTGGTGTTGGAGGTTGGGCTTGGTGGCAGATTGGATGCAACCAATGTCATCATTCCCTTGGTGAGTGTTATTACCAATATTTCACTTGAGCATACAACTATATTAGGAAATACTGTTGAATTGATTGCGAGGGAAAAGGCTGGTATTATTAAGCAAGAAGTCCCTGTGGTCTGTGGGGTGATGGATGAAAGAGCTGTGGACACGATTCAACAGGTAGCTCAGCAAAACCATGCCCCTCTTCACTTGGTTGCTAAAGAGATTAAAATAGAGGGTAATACCATTAAAACAATACATAATACCTATGCATCTATCCAGTTAGCCTTAGCAGGGTATCACCAGATGCAGAATGCAGCCTGTGCCATCTTAGCAGCTGAGGTGTTGGCAAGCAGGTGGGGCAGAATTAATTATAAATCTATTCCTCATACCTTAAACAATACCCATTGGCCTGGCAGGCTTCAGATTGTGAGGCAAAAACCTTTAATAGTTGTTGATGGTGCCCATAATCCGGCTGGGACAAAGGTATTGCGCAAAGCAATAGAAGACTATTTTGACTATTCCCAGCTTATCCTTGTTCTTGGTATCCTTGATGATAAAGACAAAACAGCCATGATGAGGGAATTAATTGCTGATAATGAGCGACTGAAACTGCTTATTCTGACTAAACCAAAGACAAGCAGGGCATTTCCGCCAGACAAATTACTTAAAGAAGCAGATAAATATTGTGTGCCGGTCATGGTTTGCGAAGATATTCCTATAGCTATGAATATGGCAATAAAGATGGCTGATGGAGATGATCTGATCTGTCTGGCAGGGTCATTGTATGTAGTGGCAGAGGTACTGGAGGGATGTACTTGTTCAAGCATAACACCAGCTATCTCCTGAAGATATTTCACCAGCTTGTGGCATGTGCCATCTGGCTATTTTTTTCAATAAATTTATATGCACTACAACCACCTATTTTATCTTCCGTTATTTCAGAACAAAAAGTTACTTCAATTGACATTTCCGAACTCTTGCCTTTTTATGAAACCCTTTCCCCTGACGAAAAAGAAGAACAGATAAGAGACTGGACGGTATATGGTTTGCTTGTAAGCTTAAATCTCTCGGAAAAAAGTGTCAAAGAACTTTTGCAAGGGACAATGCCGATGAGATACCAGTATCTTAAAAATTCCGTTGACAATGAAATTTCACCGGGAAGAATAAAATATATCACAGCCAAAGACTGCATTATGATTCTTTCAGAGGATAGATTAAATGATAAATCGTTGATAGGCAGCATTCTTGATGAGAAATATTCTCATAACAATTACTGTCCGGAATTAGTACGGCTGTTGTAGTTTCCGTTCAAAATTGACCCACTTTTCCACTCCAAAACTGACCCACCCTTAATGAAAAAAGATTAAAACGATCGTACCATTTCTGGACAAGAAAATATATAATAGAAGAACAGAATGTCTACCCTTACTTTCTTCCCGTAATTATTCACTTATGGGACAGAGCCTTTTTCTGTATGGTGGGGTGTCATTAGCCTCAAAGAAAGATATTGTCCAGAAATTGAAAAGAAAAGCAACAACACAGATTGCAAAAAAAGAAGCGGTTCCTCCAGCAGGAATAAAGGGGCGTATAACAAAAACCACGAAGATTCAGGAACCAGTTTATCCGCTAAGGGTTGTAGAAAGCAACCCAGAACCAGAAATCACACCAGACCAGAAAGAATTAAGAGTACATTGCAAGATTAATAATATGAATTATGGGAATTTACTTGTAGAAAAAAAAGAGACTGTTGTAAAATTGAAATGGAACAAAAATACAGGTGTATTGCTGAATGAACTTCTTGATAATCTTGTGAATATACAGCAGACAAAACAAACGGGTTATAAAGACGAGAGAATTTTTAGTTTGTTGCAGGAAATAGAGGGTGCTATCAGGGTTGAGGAAGGGAGAATGTATTTTTTGAAGATTAAAGATATAAAAACGGAGTGGATATGTCTCAGTATAAATGAACCGGATAAAGCAACAGATTATCCTGCAAAAGCTGCGGGGACAGAGCCGGATTCAGATATTTTTTATGCAAAGTGATAACAAATGAACAGGTTAATAAGATTTTGGAGAAGAAAAATACAGTGAAAATATTGTAACTATTCAGCTGTAGATGGACACAGATGGACGAGATGGACGAGATGGACGCTGATGGACGCTGATGGACGCTGATGGACGCTGATGGACGCTGATGGACGAGATGGACGCTGATGGACGAGATGGATGCTGATATTTTTCTTTTATTATCTGTGTCCATTTGTGTCCATTTGTGTCCATCAGCGTCCATATCCTATGTACGCAACACCGCCTGAGCTGCCGCCAGTCTGGCAATGGGCACCCGATATGGAGAGCAACTGACATAACTCAATCCAATCATATGGCAAAACTCAATGGAACTTGGATTACCGCCATGTTCACCACATACCCCTACCTTGAGGTTAGGTTTTACGGAACGACCCTTTTGTGTGCCAATCTTGACCAATTCTCCAACACCCTCTCTATCCAGAACCTCAAACGGGTTTTTTTCCACAATACCTGTTTCTACATACCTGTCAAGGAATTTACCCTCAGCATCATCTCTGGAAAAGCCAAAGGTTGTCTGGGTCAAGTCGTTTGTTCCAAAGGAGAAGAACTGTGCCTCCTGAGCTATTTTATCAGCCACAAGAGCAGCTCTTGGTAACTCAATCATTGTCCCGATAAGATACTCAACCTGTGTATTTTTTTCCTTAAATACCTCTTCCGCTGTCTTTTGTATCAATTCTTTTTGTACCTTAAATTCTGCTACTGTACTTACCAATGGAACCATTATTTCTGGAAAAACCTGAATCCCTTCTTTGGTCAGGTCACAGGCAGCCTGTATAATTGCCCTTGCCTGCATCTCGGTAATCTCAGGAAAAGATATTCCCAAACGACAGCCTCGGAGCCCAAGCATGGGATTTAATTCTCGCAGGTTTTCAACCTTATGGAACAATTTTTTCTTCTCTGTAAGCTCTTCCTTATTCTCACCAGTAATCTCAAGTCTGGTTATTTCCACTAAAAGCTCTTCATATTTTGGTAAAAACTCATGAAGCGGCGGATCAAGTAGCCTGATGGTAACAGGCAATCCCTCCATAGCCTTAAACATTTCATAAAAATCACCCTGCTGCATAGGCAAAAGTTTAGCCAGAGCCTTTCTCCTTTCCTCTTCATTTTCAGCCAAAATCATCTCCTGCATTATGGGTAATCTATCCTCAGCAAAGAACATATGTTCTGTACGACACAAACCGATTCCCTCAGCACCAAATTCCCTGGCTTTCTTAGAGGCTGCCGGATCATCTGCATTTGTTCTTATCTTGAGCCGACGAATCTCATCTGCCCAGCCAAGCAATTTTACGCATTCCAAGGTCATTTCTGCCTCAATGGTTGGTGCCTTGCCCAGAATAACCCTGCCACTTGAGCCATCAATAGTAATAATATCCCCCTCAGAGACAATATGGTCGCCAACCGTAAACCGTTTGTTTTCCTCATCCACCTTTATAGTTTCACATCCGGCTACGCAGCTCTTACCCATACCCCTGGCCACAACCGCAGCATGTGAGGTCATACCACCACGAGCGGTTAATATTCCCACAGCAACAGCCATACCATGAATATCATCCGGGGATGTTTCCTTTCTAACTAATAATACCTTTTTACCCTGCTCCACCCAGTTACAGGCATCATCAGCCGAAAAAACAACTGCTCCAGAGATTGCCCCTGGTGAGGCATTCAATCCAGTAGCTATAACCTCTATCTTTGCCTTTGGATCAATATGGGGGTGTAGCAATTGGTCAAGTTGAGACGGATCCACCCTTAACAATGCCTGCTCTTTGGAAATCAACCCTTCATCAACCATCTCCACAGCTATTTTTATTGCTGCTGCTGCTGTTCGTTTTCCTGTTCGGGTCTGCAGCATGTAAAGTTTTTGATTTTCAATGGTAAACTCTATGTCCTGCATATCTTTATAGTGATTCTCAAGTGTCTTGTAAATGTCTGTTAATTGACCATATGCCTCTGGCATTTCATCATTAAGGTTAACAATGGGTCTTGGTGTACGGATACCGGCAACCACATCTTCCCCCTGCGCATTGGTCAGGTATTCGCCATAAAAAACCTTTTCTCCGGTAGAAGGGTCACGGGTAAAGGCTACGCCCGTAGCACAATCTTCCCCCATATTCCCAAAAACCATACTCTGAATATTGACAGCTGTACCCAAAGAGTCAGGAATATCATATAGTCTGCGATAGGTTACAGCTCGTGGACTATCCCATGACTCAAAGACGGCATCAATAGCCATCTTCAACTGTTGCCTCGGATCCTGAGGAAAATCAATCTGCTCCACTTCACGAAGCATCCGAAGATACCGAGCCACTATATTTCTTAATGCCTCTGTGGAAAGCTCATTATCAAGGGTTACATCCTCTTCCTGTTTCACCTCATTTAAGACAAACTCAAAATCATCGTGTTTTACGCCAAGAACCACATTAGAAAACATCTGAATAAACCTTCGATAGGCATCATAGGCAAACCTTTCGTTGTGTGTTTTAATGGCTAATCCCTTTACTGTCTCATTGTTTAAGCCAAGATTAAGAACCGTATCCATCATTCCGGGCATAGAAATTTTTGCTCCAGAACGCACGGAAACCAAAAATGGATCCTGATGATTCCCAAGCTTTTTCCCCATAAGCTCTTCCAGTTTATTCAGATTTTCATCTATCTGTGCCTGAAGCCCCTCTGGATATTGTTTATTATTTTTATAATAATAGACACAGCCCTCCGTAGTAATCGTAAACCCCGGGGGAACAGGGATACCAATATTTGTCATCTCAGCCAGCCCTGCACCCTTTCCTCCTAATGAATCCTTCATTGTTCCTGTGCCTTCTGCCTTGCCTCCACCAAAAAAATACACTAACTTGTTCATATCTTCAGAACCTCCATTTTAACGGTAAATAAAGGGGTATCCAGCCCCTTTTTAACGCAACAATTCTTGGTTTATATTACGCTCTTTGTATTATATCAAGCTATGAGCTTGATGTCAACAAAAAAAGTTATGCCGCTATGACTTTTCGTATCTCTGCCATATTATCTGGCTCAAGCCAAACATATCTTGGGTCAGCCCTGAACCAGGTGAGTTGTCGCTTTGCAAATTGACAGGAGGATTGTTTTATTTTATCTATTGCTTCCTGAAGGGTATAGATACCTTGCAAATGTTTTATTATTTGCTGATACCCGAGAGCCTCCATGGAGGTTAATCGAAATGGAGGCAGACATTCCTGTCCAATTGGCGGGTTAGAAAACCCACCCTCCTTTGGCGAATATCCCTTTTCTAACAATCCACGCACCTCTTTCACCCATCCTGTTTCAATCATCCTGTCTACTCGCAGCGAGATTTGAGCATATAAGCGTTGTCTGTCCTGATTCAGACAAATCATGATCAAATGATAATCCTTTGTGATTGTAGCCAGGCGTTGCAGACAAGAAATTGGCTTGCCGGTTTGTTGATAGATCTCTAAGGCACGAATAATCCGTCGCAGGTCATTATTTGAGATTTTTGAGGCAGCCGTCTGATCAATTGCAGATAATCTCTGATGAAGATGATTTGTTCCAAGCAGGGATGCCTCTTCCTGAAGTTTCCGACGAAAAGGCAAGTCCGGTGGTGGTGAAGGGAATAGCCCGCTGACAATAGATTTAATGTACAGACCTGTTCCGCCAACCAGAAATGGCAATTTACCCTGCAGATGAATCTGGTCAATAATCCCCTCTGCCTGCTGCTTAAAATCAGCCACACTAAAATCCTCATCCGGATCTACAATATCTATCATGTGATATGGAATTTGCCCTCGAAACTCAAGGGATGGCTTTGCCGTACCAATGTCTAAATAGCGATATATCTGTCTTGAGTCAGCAGATACAATCTCACCATTCATCTCTAAAGCAAGGCGATGAGCAATATCTGTCTTGCCAACCCCGGTTGGTCCGGCAATTATAATTAATGGTTTCAAGATTGACCCCCAATTGTTCCCTTATCTAACAGCATCAATACGAAAAGATTCAATAATTCGTAACTACTCAGTAAGGAGCTCTGGCGCCGCTGGACGAGATGAAGCGGCAACCGAATGTAACAGTTATTTTGTGACAGACCCTAAGCAGGTTGCTCCTCAGTAGAGCCTGTTTCCATTTCACCGGATAAATACAGTATAAATCTTCATCTCCTTTTAGTCAATTAATATTTCTTGTATTTTTTTCATAATCCGCTTTTTGGCGTTTCGCAATTGGATTTAGATGTGTTTGCCCTGCATCTTCTGTCGATTTCTCTTGACAATTCTGTAATTAAATGCTATATTAAATTTGTAATCGCAAATTTTAATTTATGTCTATGTTCGATGATATATACAATTGTTTTAGCAAAGGAGATGATTACTATGGGACAAGTGGCAATAAAAGAAGAGGAAATTTTCACCTATCAGGATTATATCCTTTTTCCTGATAATGGCAAACGGTATCAAATAATAGATGGGGAGATATATATGAGTCCAGCACCAATTCCATATCATCAAAAAATATTAGCAAATTTAGAGGATATCTTACGCCAGTTTGTTAAAACTAATAAATTAGGGGTGGTATTTTTTGCACCTTGCGATGTCCTGTTATCCGATGTAGATGTAGTCCAACCGGATATTTTCTTTATCTCTACGGAGAGGATGGGTATAATCAAGGATAAATATATCGAAGGGGCACCTGATTTAGTTATCGAGATTACCTCACCTTATACTAAAAAATTAGATAAAATTCAGAAAAAGCGGCTTTATGAAATCTATAAGGTGGCTGAATATTGGATAGTGGATGTGGACAAAAAGACACTTGAAGTTTTTTCATTAAAAGATAATACCTATAAAACTATTGCCGTTCATAAAGAAGAGGATGTGGTTGCTTCAGTCTTAATGAAAGGGTTAAAGTTTAATTTGCAAGAGATATTTTAGCGTTTGCAATTATCCTCAGCGAAGGGAATTTTTTGTAACCGTTCACGGCCTATATTTTTAACACAGAGGACACAGAGTATCAGGAGGGACACAGAGAAAGAGGACAATTGGCTTTCAGGCAAGATAACTGCTTATTGTATGAAAATCAAATGTATGATGATTGGAATTTAAGCTCTGTGTCCCTCTGTCGTCTCTGTGAACTCTGTGTTAAAATATTATTAGTCGTGAACGGTTACATTTTTTGTCAGCAAACTAATCGGGCAAGTGGATGGCTATTCCACAAAGGCGTGTGATGATATGCAACAACTTCAATTTCTCGGACTAATCCCGGCCAGGGGTGGTTCAAAGGGAATAATTAAAAAGTGTATTACCCCACTCATTAATAAGCCATTGATAGCTTATACCATTGAAGAGGCAAAGAAATCAAGGTATTTGTCCAAGATAATTGTTTCTACAGATGATGAGGATATTGCCTCTGTTTCTAAGGAATATGGGGCAGAGATACCGTTCAAACGGCCAAAAGAATTAGCTCAGGATGATACCCCTACCCTGCCTGTTATTCAACACGCATTAACCAGATTAATGTCTCAAGGATATGTTCCAGATTATATTGTTTTACTTCAGCCAACCTCACCCTTAAGAAATGTTACCCATATTGATGCAGCTATAGAAAAGATTATACAAACCAAGGCAGATATGATTGTTAGCCTGTGTAAGGTTACCCAACACCCTTTTTGGATGAGAAGAATGGAGGGTGATAAGGTTTTCCCATTTATAGAGACAAAAAATACATACAATAGAAGACAGGATTTGCCCGAGCTATTTCGGCTTAATGGGGCAATTACAGTAGCCAGACGGGAGATTATTGTTGAGGAGAAAAAAAAGCTGGATATTCGCGGATTCGTAATGGAAGAGGATGTATCTGTGGATGTGGATACACCGATGGATCTTTTTATTGCTCAAAAGATGTTGGAAGCAAGAAAGAGATGAAAATCGACATAGCGTTTTAATCTATACCTATCCCGAAGGACGGATATTTTTTACCTTCGTCCTATGCAGCTTTCTGTATGAACATATCTTCAAACAAACCATCTTCAATCAATTCTTTTAGATGGATTTTCGCTTTTTTCCCTAATTTTACTATCTAAAGCTGCCAGATAAAACTGCATCTTACCCACATACTCTGGTAGGAATTTACCGACTTTGAGTTCTACGGCAACAAGGCACTTTAATCTACGGTGATAGAGCAGAATATCAATGAAAAACTCATCACCGTCTATTTCCAAACGAAATTGATTGCCCATAAAAGCAAATGCTCCGCCCATCTCCACCAGAAATCGGTTGACTTTTGATATTAATGCTCGTTCAAGTTCCATTTCGCTGTGCTCTTCGCCAAGCTCAAGAAAATCAAAGGTATATTCATCTTTAACCGCCAGTTTTGCCTGATTTTTTATTTTTTCAGGCAATGCTTTATCAAAATTTGTCTGACCCAGCAAAGTCTTTTCATAACTTTGGTTTTCTATTTGGTGAATGAGAACATTCTTGGTCCAGCCAAACTTACGCGTCATCTTGATATAAAATTCTCGTTCCAGATCGTCTTTGCAGCGTTCCATAATAACGATGTTATGCGTCCATCCTATTTCTGCAACCAATGGTTGCAGATTTGTCTTATTCTCATATTCTACAAAAATATTGCGCATATACCATATATTTCTTTCGGAAAATCCTTGCATACCATGAAATTCAAGTTGCAAATCCTTTGACAAGTTTTCTACGATTGATTTACCCCATCCATACTTCTTTTGCCGTTCAACAATCATCTTGCCAATATCCCAATAGAGGCTGATGAGTTCTTTGTTGACTGCTCTCAAAGCCTCATATTGTGCCGAACGGATGCGTTGTTTAACATCCTGCAATAAATTGGTGTATTCATTCATTTGTACATTATTTTTCATGGCTGTTCCTCCTTCACATCAACCTTCCCGGTTACCACATTGCTGATAAGAGCCTGACGGTATTCTTTGAGGGTGGCGATCTGGGATTGGATTTTTTGGGTTAACTCATCAATCTTGGCAGTTTTCTGGTCAAGGAAGGTGGCGATGGCGGTTTGGTCGTCAATTGAAGGAGTCGGCAAACACAAGTTAGCCATAAAATCCCAACTTACACGAGGCATTTTTGCGCCAAATGTTGAACCATCCACAATCGAAATAAACCCTTTGTTCAAAATTTGATAGACGGTAAAACGACCATCAATATCCACCGAGGGACGCATAACAAAAAAATCACCGATTGCTTCGCCTGAAAAATCAGCAAGCCACGCTTTGGCTAAGTAGGGACGCAGTTTGCCAAAAAGAATATCACCTTTTTCAAATGCAACACCTTCTCCTTGAAATTCGCTTTCCGTTTCTTTGTATTGCCCCAATCAGCTTTCGATATTTTCTAATGCTACAGGATTTTTTCGGCGGTCAGTTTTTTCTGTCAAAAGTTGCAAATTGAACTTCAACCTCTTTACCTCCCCCCCTCTGGTATCTCCCCTATCCATTCAATCCCAGAATCCTTCATTCTTACCTTTGGGTCAGCCCTTTTGTAACCGCATTAGAGATAATTGCCTGCCGTTTTTCTTTCAGAAGCTCAACCAGCCTTTTATTCTTCTTAATCAGATCATCAATTCTGGCGGTTTTCTGGTCAAGGAAGTTGGCGATGGCGGTTTGATGGTCCAAAGGTGGCACTAATATCTTTATTGCTGCCATCACATTATTCATTAATTTTGGATTAATATCATATCTCACATATCTTGGTGTAAAAACATTAATCAAATTAGCAAAATATTTCAGGTTTACATCATTACTTTTGGGATATAAAGTTCCACATACATTTGTACAATTAAATCTTCCTTGCCTACAAAACACTGTTCCAGCATTTGCACCATCGGTAGTCCATGTAATATATTCACCATCGAAATCAAATGTTTCAATACTTCCTAAAATACCATCATTCTCTGTTTGGGAGGAATAAACAGGATAGTCACCCATATTCTCATAAATTTCCTCTTTGCTTATAACTCTACCTCTTCCTAATCGAAATAGCATCCATACTGGTTTCACCTCCCACCCCTCCGGTATCTCTCCCAGCCATTCAATTCCTGAGTCTTTATATTTTGGATATGGTTTCATTTATTTTCAAAACCTCACGAGAAATATTTGTGTCAACACTGGTGACACTATTTTTGTCATTTTCTTATCTAAAGTAAAATATGAAAATCTATACTGTCTTTTAATTTTTTTGTATGTCATTTTGTATATCATTTTGTATGTCATATATTACACACAAAATATTTTGCGTGCCATTTTCTCGCAATTATTACGCACAAAACCGCTTTATACCATACACAAAACTATTTTACAATATCAAAAAGTTTATTAAATATAAGTATCTCTGGACTTCTTCCTTTGCCTTCCCGAAATGTAGTTAATATATTCTCTTTCTTTAAGAGCCGCAAAAGGCGTAAGGCACTTTCTTTAGGAATATGCGAAACTTTCACAAAATCAGCTGTTGAAAAAAGTGGGCTTGCAAATATGGTGTCCAATAGTTTTATAACATACTGTGAATGTGTTAGTTCTGAAATCTTTTGTTTTTTGATGTTATATAAGTCAAGTATCGCTTTTACCTTGGCATTATTCGCTTTAGATTGTGAAATAATTGCTTGAAGAAAAAACTCTATCCAATCTTCCCATTTCTTTTGTTCGGATACCGCCAAAAGCCGACTATAATATTCATCGCGATTGGCTTCAAGATATTCACTGATATAAAACATCGGAGAACCAAGAACATGTTTTTCATATAGAAAAAGTGGCAGAAGAATCCTCCCGATCCGACCATTACCATCCAAAAAAGGATGAATAATTTCAAACTGGCCGTGAATAATTGATAGTTGTATCAGACGGTCTTTCTCATCATAATGGATATATTTCTCAAAGGTAGAAAGATGTTCCATAAGCCCCCAGGGTTCAGGCGGAATATAGGTTGCTTCTTCAATCTTAGAGCCGGGTTTGCCAATAAAATTTTGAGTGCTTCTAAAATTGCCTTTGTCCTTGTCTTTTCCCCGAACGCTATTAAGTAAGATAGAATGCATTTGTTTCATTAAATTCAATGTTATTGGTTTGTCTTTAAGCCAATCAACAGCGTAACGCATTGCTTTTCTGTAATTGATTATTTCTTGAATATCATTATATTTTTCGGTTTTTACATCAGGAGATGTTTCGTATTGCAAAACTTCTTCTAATGATGCTTGAGTCCCTTCTATTTTTGAAGAGATAACAGCCTCTTTGGTAGTCAATGGCGACAAGAGAACACTTGGATTAATAATACCCTGAAGAATACCATCATATCTGGCTAACTCAGCATTGGCCTGGCCAACTAAGGTAATAAATCTAACCCAATCCAATGACTTTAATGGCAATGATTGCGGAATATAAGGTTTTTTCATTTTAATACCTCCTGTAATAACCCTTCGGTTTCTTTTTCCAGAGCAAGAATATCCTTACGAATTTCCTCAAGACTTCGGAGTGGTTTGTATTTATAGAAGTATTTCGTAAAGCTGATTTCATAGCCGACCTTTGTTTTTTTCTCGTCAATCCATGCATCCGGCAGATGTGGTTTAACCTCTCTTTCAAAATATTCGTGGACATCCTTGTTGAGAGGCACATTTTCATAATCCCTCAAGTCAGGGTTTGGCTCAGGATTGCCATGTTTGTCATAGATTATATCTGCTGTTTCGTCATGTTCCGAAAGGGCTTTTAATATTGCCTTCTTCAAGGATTTGTCCACATCAATGTTACGCTTTCTGAAAACACCATCCAATACTACCTCAAATTCATCTCTATTCTTAAACACGATATTCCCAATGGATTTGATGGCTATAACAATCTTTTCCTGCTTCTCTTTGCCATCTTCTATTTCTTTAATCTGCTCGTCTTTATTCTTCTTCTTGCTTTCTGCCAATTTGAGAAAAGCCTGCTCTTGCTTCAGCAATTCAATCCGTTCATCGCTTGCCTGAAAATTAAGCTGAAGGGGTCGCTCAACCGTAACCTTGTGATATCCAAAATCATTATTTGAAAATATCTTACTCTTGTCTGATTCCCGGAAGGATTTATAAATATCCACAATCTCTTCAATCTGTTTCTCTGTTATGCAATGACGCTTATTGCCCAGGCTTTTCCGCATATTTTCAAAATATCCCCTTGCATCTATTAATTGAACCCTCCCTTTTCTTTCCGCCTGTTTATTGTTGGTAACAATCCAGAAATATGTATAAATCCCTGTATTATAGAAAAGTTGGTCTGGTAGTCCGACTATTGCCTCAAGCCAGTCTCTTTCAATAATCCATTTCCTAATCTCACTTTCACCGCTTCTGGCATCTCCAGTAAAAAGAGGAGAGCCATTAAAGACAATGGCTATTCTGCTACCGCCTTCTTGGACAGGTTTCATTTTGGAGATCATATGCTGTCCAAATAATAATGAACCATCACTGATACGGGGAAGCCCGGCTCCGAACCTTCCCTCAAATCCGAGTTCTTCATATTCCCTTCTGACATCGGATTCAACCTTTTTCCATTCAACCCCAAAGGGTGGATTTGAGAGCATTAAATCAAATGTTTTGCCTGTAAGCTGGTCTTCTGAAAAACTATTGCCTTTTTTGATATTGTCTGCCTCTTCACCCTTTATTAAGATGTCTGCCTTGGCAATGGTATAGGTTTTGGAGTTAAGTTCCTGTCCGAAAAGATAGACATCGGAAGTAGGATTTAGCTTGAGGATTTCATCTTTTGCTGTGGTAAGCATCCCGCCTGTGCCACAAGCCGGGTCATAAATAGTCCTGATAATATTCTTCTGTTTTAAGCCGCCGTTGCCTGCAATAAGAAATTGCACCATCAGCCCTATGACCTCACGGGGTGTAAAATGCTCACCTGCGGTCTCGTTTGACTGTTCGCTGAATCTTCTAATCAGTTCTTCAAAGATTATATCTGTATCTGACGGCTCAGGGTTACCAGAAGGATGGTTATGAACTAAGATTATTGAAGATGACAAAGACGCAATTGCCTCTTTGAAGACCTTTCGCAGGAACGGCAACCTCTGTGTTTGGTGAATTCCTATTGCACAGGTTGAAAACTTCTGCCAGAATTTGTTATTCCTTCTTTATATATTTTGAAACAATAAATTGCATAAGAGTCTTCCCTTTTTCTTCCATTAATTCCCTTTTTTTCCTATCCAAATCTGTTTTTAATTCATTTATTATGCCCTGATTTTTTCTCATCAATTGTTCCATTTCAAGGCGAGAGTCTTGTTTTTGTTTTTCCAGTATTTTTTCGAGTTCCGGAATCTTTTTCAGCTCTTCCTCTTTTTCCGTTAACATTTTTTTTAACTCTTCGATAATTTTTTCATTTTTTTTAATTAGCTCATCTTTTTCCTTAATCGTTGCCTCAAGCCCACCCCTTTGCTCCTCACTTTCCCATATCTTTGCTGCCAATTTAGAAAAATCACTCTTTGCTTCTTGCATTATCTCACACTCCTTGTTCAGATTACATCATTTCCGGCACCTCTACCCCAAATCCCTGTAGCGTTCGTTTAAGTATATCTGGATTATTACACGCCAGATATGCTTCTTGAAATGTAATGACATCATTAGCTACCAGAGCAATTAACGATTGTTCCAGGGTTTGCATCCGATAAACATTTACACCTGATGAGATAGCATTATATATGTTTGAGGTGTTTCCTTTTTCAATATATGTTTTAATAGTTGGAGAATTAATCATTATTTCTGCTGCAGCTACCCGACCAAGTTCATCTTTTGTTTTTAGTAATCGTTGAGTAATTACCCCCTGCAAACAAAGGGAAAGCTGCATTCGCACCTGAGATTGATACTCAGAGGGGAATAGAGTTAATATTCTTTCTATTGTCTGGGCAGCACTGGTTGTATGAAGGGTAGAAAGGACAAGGTGTCCTGTTTCTGCTGCCTGTAAGGCAACCTTAACATCCTTTAAGTCGCGTAATTCTCCAAGTAGGATAACATCAGGATCCTGTCTGAATATGGCTATCAGAGCATCATTCATGGTTTTTGTATCTTGTCCCACTTCTCGTTGAGTAACTGTTGCTTTTTTGTCCTGAAACAAGTATTCGATTGGGTCTTCAATGGTAGCAATATGGCATTCCCTGTTAGAATTGATGTAATCAATTATAGATGCCAATGTGGTTGATTTTCCTGATCCAGTAGGTCCTGTTACCAGAACCAATCCATTTGATTTAAGGCTTAGATCCTTGACAACATCAGGAAGTCCAAGATCATCAATACTTGGCACCTTAAAGGGAATTGCCCGGACAGCCATGGCCATAGTTCCTCTTTGATAATAGATATTTGTCCTGAATCTTGAAAGTCCACGAATACTGTAGGAAAGATCAATCCACCGTCTTTTTTCAAACTTTTGAGTATGTTCTTCATCCATGATAGAGCAGCTAAACCGTTTTATGTCATCAGGGATAACCGGTGGACCTTGCAACATGGTAATTTTTCCCTTAATCCGGAATATGGGTGGTTTACCAACCTTAATATGAAGATCCGTGGCACCCTTTTCGATCATTAAGGCAAGCAGATCGTTAAATTCTACCATGTTAATGTATCCCCCATAAGGATTTCGTAGGGGCGAACCTATGTGTTCGCCCATTTATTCGGGTAGACACGCAGGTCTACCCCTACGGATTGTTAATACTGACAACTGATCCCTGATCCCCTGAATTAATTATCGACTCAAATATCAGCCTACCGTCGTCGCCACCCAGAATCTGCTCAACAACCCTTTCCGGATGGGGCATCATTCCCAGCACATTTTTGTTTTCATTGCATATTCCGGCAATATTATCGCTTGCCCCGTTTGGATTAGCAACAGAGCTAACCTCCCCTTCAGGTGTACAATATCGAAAAATAATCTGATTATTTTCCTGAAGTTTATGAAGAGTTTCATTATTTACAAAATAATTTCCTTCTGCATGGGCAATGGGTATTTTTAATACTTGTCCCCTTTTTGTCTTGTTAGTAAATGCGGTTTCACTGTTTTCGATTCGCAGACAGACATCCTTGCAGATAAATCGCAAGTCCTTATTCCTGAGCATTGCCCCGGGCAATAATCCTGCTTCAAGCAATATCTGGAAACCATTACAAATACCTATGACTATTCCGCCATTATTTGCGAAATTTATAACCTCATTCATTATTGGAGAAAATCTGGCAATGGCTCCGGATCGCAAATAATCACCATAAGAAAATCCACCCGGAAGAACCACACAATCAATAGAAGATAAGTCTGTATCTTTATGCCATTTATAACACACATCCTGACCCAGTACATCCTTCAGGATATAATAACAATCATGGTCACAATTTGAGCCCGGAAAAACAATAACAGCCCATTTCATGGTTTTTAGCCCCCTGTTTCTATTCGATAATCTTCAATCACAGGATTAGAAAGCAACTGTTCACATATCTGATTCAGCCTTTCTTCAGGAATATCGTTGGAGAATTTTAGTTCAATATATTTTCCCACCCTGACATTCTCTATTCCCTCACAATCTATAGATTCCATGGCATGCTTTATTGCCAATCCCTGAGGGTCAAGTATTCCTTGCTTTAAGGTTACAACAACTTTTATTGTTTTCATGCAAAATCCTCCTCGTTTGTGGCATTTTATTCCCCCTTAAATAAAAAGGGTCAGGGGGTTGTTATTCATCCCACCCCATAACCACTTAATCTTAAAAACAAACAAAAGGCACCAAAGAAGACCAGAAACGAAAGTGTAATGTAATCAATTACCCCTACTTGATAGTTGTCTGAATAGCTTCTTTTGTGACTAATCCCAAAACCTCTTGCCTCCATGGCTGCGGTAATAATCTTAAATTTATGGTTAGTGATGCTAATACATAAAATACAGGATGACAGCCTTTCTTTTATTCCTTGCGAGGAAATATCCATACCCCGTAATTCTTGTCCACAAATACTATTCTCTTTAGTTTCATGATATAGCGACATCCATCTAAAAGGGTTAATAAATAACGGTAAAAGACCAGAGGGTATGCCCAATCTGCTCAATCCATAGGCAAGCTCTTCGACAACAATACATGAAACAAAGATGATCCCTATCAAAATAATTGCCCCTATCTTAAACCAGACAGAAATGAGATGTAGAAGAATATCCCTTGAGATATGTAGATGAAATATTCTATCTCCAATTGACCATAACAAGACACTACAGATAGAGATACCAAGAAAGAGATAGAATACATGAGCTATTTTCTTAAAACATGCTCCAATAAGGGCAAGGATAAATATCATCCCAAATATCCCCAATAAATAAATAGGATGCTTGAAAATAACACAGATACCCCATAACAAAAATAAGGAAAATATCTTAGTTAAAGGATTCAGTTTATGAATAACTGAAATTCTTTGTAAATACATATTATTATTATAACACCTGAGCGTGAAAAAGTCAATAGATTTTGCGTGAAGTGTTAAAAAATGCTTGCAAACAGGGATTAATTATGGTATACTCAAATTTAGAATTTACATAACTACTCAGGTAAAGTAATTCACCACGGAGAACACATAAATTGATAGGTTGATAGGTTGATGAGTTTATAGGTTAAAGGAACACAGATTCATAATTCATAAACATTTCCTATCAATTCATCCACTTATCAACCCATCAACTATTCAACTTATCAACTTTTTGTGTCTTCATGCCTTTGTGGTGAGTAGTTACGAATTTACATTAATTAGAGGAGGATTATTATGAACATAAAAAAGAGATGGCTTCTTGGAATATTGATTGTGTTACTTCCTTCTATTTCTATGGCAAATTTTCTTGATCTTGAGATTGGTGCCAGACAGACAGGTATGGGAGGGGCGTTTGTTGGGATTGGTGATGATGCTTCTACTGTTTATTGGAACCCTGCTGGATTGGATGAGCTGAAGAGTGTAGAAATTATCTACGGGTATGGCCGTCGGCATAACAAGGGCAGCATTAATTGTTTTAGTCTTGCCCAACCAGCAACATTTCTTGCTGGAGGAACATGGGGGTTGTTTGGTTTACAAGAGGATGTTGTGGAGATTAAGGATGATACCATTAGAAGAAAAGGGACAGATGAAACGACTATTGGTCTGGGTTGGGGAAAGAAAATGAATGGCGGTTTTGAAAATATGCCCTTTGGTCTTTTACTTGGGGCAACCCTGAAACTTTTGAAAGCAGAGGAAAAAGATGCTACGAATAGGGGGGCAGCGATTGATATTGGTCTTTTGTTGAAACCAAAAGAGATACTTCCGGGTACAAAGGAGATTAAGATAGGGGTTGTCCTGCGAAATGCTTTAAGAACAAAAATGTCTGAAAAAAAACCTGCCTCAGGATTTAATCTTGGTTTTGGTATCTTAATGGATAAAAAAATAACCCTTGGAAAAGGGATCAATTTGAATAACATTATCCTTTCTGCTGATGCAGACCATCCAGAAGGGGAATCCCTCAGGATTAGACTTGGAACAGAAATGCTTGTCAACCAGAAACTCTTCTGGAGAATGGGCACAAACAATGGGGATCTTTCCCTTGGAACTGGAATAAAATCAGGACAATGGCAGATAGATTACGGTATATCCCTTAACTCTCCAAAGCCAAGCCAGCAAATATCGGCTATGTTAACATATTAATCGCTGTAAAAATGTTTACTTTTCCCCCCCATTTCCTTCACCCTTCGTCTCAACACGCCCTCAGCATCAACATTTTTTTGTCTTGCCAGAGAGACCAAACTGAAGAGTAATGTACCAATCAATTCCTCAAAGGTATTCAGATCACCCTCTTGACACACACTTTTCAGCTTATCAGTATCAGCAGTTAGTTTTTCCAGTATCTTTTGTTCCTCTGGCCATTTATAGCCAACTCGTTCTATTTTATCCTGAACACAATGAGCAAACAGGAGTGATGGTAGGTTTTTTGGTATGTTGTCTATGACTGAGGTTGTGGAGATGTCATTAAGGGTAAGTCCTCTTTCCCTTCTCTTAATTGTCTCCCAATGAACCATTACTTCTTCCACGCTATCAAACTTCAAATCCCCAAACACATGTGGATGTCTTCGGACGAGTTTTTCACAAGCCATATTCAAGACATCCACAATATTAAATAATCCCTGTTCAGAGGCAATTTGAATATGAATAAGCAATTGGGCAAGCAGATCACCCATTTCTTCCTTTAGATGTTCAGGGTTACCCCCATCAATTGCTTCCAGAACCTCATATGTTTCCTCAACAAGGTAAGGCTTAAGGGTTTGAGTCGTTTGTTCCCTATCCCAGGGACAACCCTCTGGCGAACGGAGTTTAGCAATTATCTCAACTAATCTATCCAGTGGGTGTTCCATTACGGCTTATCCCCTTCTTAAAATTATCCTTATTGCTTTGTGGAGCAATCCCTTTTTTGGGATTGAGCAATTCTAAATTTTTTGTAATCTTTGCCTGTTTTTCCAACCCCTCGACCCATTTTTCAAAATAACTATTTTGTTTATCCTGAAGGGCTATCTCTTTAAGTTGTCCCTTTATCTCATTAAAGCTCTTTCCCTGAGCATATTGCTGTATTTTTTCTTCATTTGCCTTATAATAATCTGCCACCTCTTTATCACTTATTGTTGTTTTCTCAAGAACATTCAGCTTGATTATCTCTTGAACCATTAATTGATTATTCATGGCTTTTATTTTTTCTAAAATATCAGGTCTTTGCCCTATTTTAGCCTTTTTTGCCTCTTGAAGAAGAATCCTTTCCTTGATTAATCTTGTGAGCAATTTTTCCTTATTTGCCGGATCAGCAAACATTTCACGATATGCAGGCGGCATTTCCTCCATTTGTTTGTCCATATCTGCCGCAGTAATTTTTTCACCATTTACTGTGGCAATGACTGGCGAAGAATTACCCTGTTGCCCACAACCTGAGAAAATAACACAAGCACCCATAACCAGACCGAAAAACCGTAACCCTTTCATTAAACCTCTCCTTTTGTTTTTATAAGTATTTAGCCTTCAGCCATTATCTGAATAACCATAGTATTATCTTATCATATCTGAAGGAAAAAATCAAGTATTTTTTCGGAATATTTTTCTTATCTCTTGTAAAAATAATTGACAAAGATAATTGCATGAGGTATACTTGTAATACAATGTCAAATGGGACTATGGACTCATGACATCTATCTTGTGGCAAAGGAGGTTTTTATGGCAAACAAGGCAGTATTGGTTGGTGTCAATAAATACAAGATGTCAGGATCGGATTTGAATGGTTGTGTGAATGATGTTACCAATGTGAGGGATGTACTCTTAAAACACCTTGGTTAAGACCAGCAAAAACCGCAAATTATGCCTCATTTGGGTATATGTCGGGTATGTTAGGGGCAAGACATGCCTTGCCCCTACTGGCTGGCTATATTTCTCACACAGAGACACAAAGCACACAAAGGACAGAAAAGAAGAAAAATCTCATATATCTTTGTGATCTCTGTGGCTTTGTGTGAGAAATAAATGAGTCTTGTGATCTTTGCGCAATCTTTGTGTTCTCTGTGTTAAAAAACTCGATTGCACAGCTCAAACAGTTTTGAACCATGCCAAAAAAGGAGCAATATGCCTGAAACACTACTGGAAATCAAGGGATTAAAAACACATATTCATGCCTCTGAAGGGATTGTAAAGGCTGTGGATGGCATAGATTTTAAGGTAGATACAGGAGAAATTGTTGGCATCATTGGAGAAAGTGGCTGTGGAAAGTCTATGACAGCTTTATCAATCCTTCGATTACTCCCTTCTCAGGCAAAGATAGCAGGTGAAATACTGTATCAAGGGAACGATTTATTAAAATACGACCCTTCTCAGATGCGGGAGATTCGAGGCAAAGGAATATCCATGATATTTCAGGATCCGACTACATCCTTGAATCCTGTTTTTACCGTAGGCAATCAAATCTGTGAAGCAATTACCCTTCATCAAAAGATAAGTCAGAGGGCAGCCGTTGAAAAAGCTATTGAGATATTAAGATTATGTGGATTGCCATCCCCTGAAGAACAATTCAAACGATACCCCCATCAATTAAGCGGGGGTATGAATCAACGAGTCATGATTGCCATGGCTCTTGTTACTCATCCAGAGCTACTTATTGCTGATGAACCAACTACTGCTTTAGATGTAACCATTCAGGCACAGATATTGGATTTAATCCAGAACCTTCAAGCTAAACTAAATATGTCTGTTTTGCTTATTACCCATGATTTGAGCATTATCTCTACTATTACCAGAAGGGTTATCATCATGTATGCGGGCAAAATTGTTGAATATGCTCAAACAGATAGTCTTTTTGCTTCTCCCCTTCATCCCTATACTAAGGGATTGATAAATTCCATACCAAACATAGAGTCCACAGAAAAACGGCTCAATACTATCCCGGGTGTTGTTCCAAACCCCATGAATCTTCCATGCGGATGCAGATTTCATCCAAGATGTCCTGAGGCGACCCTAAGATGCTTCGATGCTGAGCCAGAGATTCGCTTGTGTGGGGAAGGGCATGGGGTACGATGCTTTGGAGTACGGCAGCCTGTGAGTAGTTACGATTGAAACATAAAAGAAAAGTAACCGTTCGCAGCCTCTAAATGACAGCCGCAAGAAGGACAATCTTCGTGCTCCTGTGAACGGTTACAGCGATTGTAACCATTGATGGGGATTGTGTGGACAGCCCTCACTACATTCAAAAGCCATTTACACAGGAACCGGACTGGGCTGTTACGGCGATGATGTATAATATCGAACAATTACTGGAGAAGTCTCATGGACAATCATAGGGTATTTATTAGTAGCGTTCAGAAGGAACAGGTGATGTTGTTTGCGGACAGGCTTGAGGTCTGGAATCCAGGAACGCTTCCTTCAACACTTACGCTGGAGAAATTGCGGCATTCTCATGGATCGGTTCCAGGAAATCCTTTATTGGCAGAACCGCTTTATTTGACAAAATATATTGAAAGAATGGGAACTGGCATTCTTGATATGATTGAACTTTGCCGTAAAGCCGGTCTTAAAGAGCCTGAGTTCAAACTAACAGATGGGTTTGTTACTACTATTCGGCGTAAGCCAGAACGAGCGATTGAGATCGTCACAGGGCAAGTCACAGAGGAAATTCGTCGTGTTGTTCTTGCGTTGCATGGAGATATGAGTAGGAAGCAGATTCAAGATATTCTTCGTCTCAATAGCCACGAAAATTTTGAGGAACGATATTTGAAACCTACCCTTGAGTCAGGGTATATAGGAATGACTATTTCCGATAAACCTAACAGCCTGTCGATCAATTGCAGGCAAGGCAGTCGTCCGATGCGTGTAATGAGGCTGATAATGCTATTTTGAGGATGGTGCAGGAGCTTCTGACTTCTGACTCCTGAATTCTTTGAATGAGGTGCAAGAATATGCCCACATTTATCTATAAAGCAGCCGATAAAGACGGCATTATCCGTGAAGGGATTAGTTCTGGAGAAACAGAGTTATCCGTTGTGGAATCCCTCCGACAAAAAGGACTTTGTCCAATAAAGATAAAGCCCAAAAAGGACAATACCCTTTTCAGGCTTAAAAGAAAAAGGCTGGCTTATTTATTCGGGCAACTTTCCAGTCTCCTGAATGCAGGGATGAATATTGATAAGGGGTTAGACATCCTTATTAAAATTACTGAACACAGACAAACAAAAGAGGTTCTTTGTCAAATAAAAGAGAATGTCCAAAAGGGCAACAGTCTTTCTACTGCCTTGTCTGCCTATCCGCACCTTTTTTCAAACCTTGAAATAGTTATGATCCGTATTGGAGAGGCAAGCGGCACCCTGAATCTGGCTCTGGAAAGAATAACAGAACTTTTCAAAAAACAGGAGACATTAAGATCACAAATAATATCCATGCTAATCTATCCCTTTTTGATGATTAGTGTTGGAGCAGGAGTTATTGCAACTGTTTTGATTTTTGTTGTTCCAAGATTTGCCTCTATCTTCCAGCAGATGGGAGAGGCTCTTCCTGTTCCAACCCAGATATTATTATGGATAAGTCACGCCATGAGTGGTTATTGGTGGATATTTGCCTGCCTTCTGGTCGGAGGAATTATTGGGTATAGGCTTGCCCTGAAAACAAAAATTGGCCGTAGCATATTTGATGGATGTCTTTTAATAATCCCCTGGATTGGATCTTTGATAAAACTATCTATTGCCGCCAAATTTTGTAGAAGCATGACAACCCTTTTAGATGGAGGGATAACTATTATTGATGCGGTTAAGATTGCCAAATATAGCACAGCTAATAGTATTGTGATTAAACGAATAGAGATCGTTCAAAACAAGATACAGGAGGGATCCGGAATAGCCATCCCACTTCGAGAAACAAAGATATTTCCAGAATTAATGATTCAGATGGTTGCTTGTGGAGAGGAAATGGGCAACTTGAAACAAATGTTGATGACCGTAGCAGATACCTACGATACTACCTTACAGAATCAAATATTTCGCATCGTTGCCTTTTTGGAGCCAGCCATGATATTGATCATGGGAATAGTTGTTGCAGGAATCGTATCAGCCATTCTTTTGCCAATCTTTGGTATGAGCCAGTTGCCGGTATGACACTACTGTTATTTGTCAAACCTTCTCATTCTCTGCCATCAATCGAAGACCTTCCTGTATCAGTTCCGGGCTAATACTTGGCGGAATGTTACCCTTGAACGGATAAATAATAGTTGTCATCTCAAAGGGCAATTTTACCCTTGCCTGATACCTTAGTATTGGGGCACGAATCAAGAAACCATAGCCAGGTGCTATCCAACCACCATCCGGAATATTTCCGGTATCAATAATATCCACCATCATAGCTTGATGAGGAACTATTGTTTGAATCAATATTCCTGCTTCCGCACTACTCTGGGCAACAATATCCCTTCCCTGAATATTCAGGGCTATACCATGTGCAAAATGAAAGAAGCTTTCTACAAGATGCTCCCTATTTCCATCAAGATAATCCCGAATAATCCAATATTCAGGCGATAGAGTTGCTCCCTCTTTTTTGAACAAGATAGCCCTTCTGTGAATTACAGGGTCAGCCAGTCTCTTGTATCCATCATGAGAGCCCTCTACAAAATCAAAGTCCTTATTGCTTATCCATTTCTTCGGATAATGGTCAGGTGCATGGGACCAGCTTAGTTTCCCTGCCTCTTGAGCCTGAGATTGTCCATCAATTGTAATAGTATTATGTGCCTTTGTTTGTCTGAAATAATAATGCAGTCGTTCATCCCCATGATAGGTATAAAAGCCAGGGTCAATAATCATAGGCCGTCCAAATGCAGACAACTCAAATGATAATATATCCGCATGACCGTGTGCTGCAGAGGGTGTAGAATCTTGAAACAGCCCTACTGCTATCTCTCCGCAATCAAAGCAAAGGTAATTGCTATCCCTCATCCAGTTGCTTCTCATGATGTAATATCCGCTCTCATCCAATGCCTTTGAGGTAACCTCTGGATAAACACTATCAATTTCCTGATATTTTTTCATGCCATCTATCCCAAGCAACCACAAGGAATCCTCATCAAAACCTTTACCCGAGGATAGCTCTTCCGCAACCTTTTTCATATCACCACGATTAAAAAGCACTGTCCCGATAGATAAAAAAGCACGAAAATCCCACATGGGAGGATTTTCAATATAAATTGAACGAGCATTATCTATATCACCAATCATGGGAAGTAATCCGTCTGGTCTGGTCAGATACATGGAAGATTCCATTGCCTTCTCAATTATATGCCACACCTTATCTGACCCCTGTTGCTCATTCATCTCCCTTAACAAGGCAACCATGAGATAAAATCCAAGGGTAAAATGCTGGTAGAATGTTGCCTGCTCCACAATGATGCCATCCTGATAAAACTGTTTCCCTGCCTCATTCTTGAGTATTTTCCAGCTTTTTTCTCTCCAAAGGCTGGCTCTTTTGAACTCAGGGAAGACAGTGGCTATTATAAATAAGGCTGATAATTCTCCAATAAGATGATTATATGGGCTGGAGTAAAAAGAGAGGTGATTTTCGAGGTACTCAGCATGCTGGTAAATGGATTTCAATATCTTCAGATTTGTTTCCTGCGTCAAAGAGGACGAAAAAAGGCAAAAATGATATGCCCATATCCAGGAGATACTTCTAACAGCCACTTCCAGAGCACTGGTCCAATTTACCCCCATTTTATAAGGGTTATCATCTATCCAGCTATTAATTAGTCCAAAAAACTCTTGAGCATATCGTTCATCACCAGAGAGCCAGTATGCCTTACCCAAGTCTACGAAAAACTGATGGCGGTTTAGCTCCCAAACATACTTAACATCCCCAATTTCCCTATCAAAGATATTTACATCTGCGTAAAACTTCTGGAGCCATTTTTTCGTGCTGACAGGGTCACTTGTCCAAGGTATCTTATCCTCATAGTTAACCTGAATACCCAAAAAAGAAAACTCATGCCTGCATATCTTGTTCGCTTGTTCTCTTGCTTGCTGAATAAGCTGCGGATACTGCTTGTTTATTGTCTCAATTGTGGCTTGTTTATTATGTTCATCAATAAAAAAAACGACATTTTCTCTTTTTCGGATATAATTCCATAGGGCTTGTGAGGATGTATCTTTTACATTCAGGGCACGGAAAAAGGCTCCATCAGACAATGGACCCGAGTGCTTGAGCCTTTCAAGTTGTTCGTAGACCAATCCTCTACATCTAAAGGTAATCTCCTGAGGAGACATCTTGTTAAGTTTACGAAAAATATGCAACAAACTCACAAATTACCCCCTTGATGATACTACTCTAATAGCTGACAAAGATACAGAAAATAGGAAGAAATGCAAGGGACAAGGGAACAACCCACAGGGGAGATGATAGCGGGATCATTATTTCTTTCTCTGTGCCTTTTGTGTTCTTTATGCTGAATATTTCTGATTATTCTGTAGTTCTTGTACCACTTGGAATTTTTAATTCCAACATAGGAAAGGACAGAGCAATAGATTCCATCTTTGTTTTAGCAGATTTCACCAATTTATGCTCAGGATACTTTGTGACAAAGCTCTTATAATATCCAAAAGCCTGCTCAGGTTTTTTAAGGGCATCCGAATACATTGTGGCTATTTCGTATAAGGCAACAGCTGCCCGATTACTTTCAGGATGAGCATCTATTATTCGTTGCAATGTTTCCAATGTTTTATCATATTGTTTTTGCTTTTTATAGATATCTATAATAAATTCCCATGAAACCAATTCTACCTGTGTTCCCACATAATCCTTGATAAGTCGCTCATAATGATTAATTGCCTGAGCATAAGCCTCCTGTGCCTTATCATCCTGTTTATAGGCATCATAATAATCCCCAATATATCGCAAGAGTTGCATTGCTGGATAACTGACAGGATAGTCTGTGATGATCTTTTGATAGCAGGCTAATGCCTTATTCCATTTCTTTTCCATCTCATATGTGCGACCAATAGCTATTTGAGACTGAAGACACATATTTATCTGCTCTGGGTATGTATCCTGTAATTTTCTAAATTCTTTTCTTGCCTGTGGATATTTTTTCTTTAAGAAATAGATATTAGCAATATTAAACTGAAGTTGAGAAGCATTATCCCATTCCGGATAAGCTCGTAGGATATCCTGAAAAGCACCTATGGTCATTTTTGTCTTGATTTCAGAGGCTTTATCCGGATTTTTTATAATCTCAGCATATAGCTTATTAGCGTACCAATACATCCTTTCGGCCAGATATTCCTTGCTACAGCCGGACAATATTAATAATCCTATAATACAGATAAAAACACGACTTGTAATACCCCTAAAAACATTATTCATTTAATCCTGCCTTTTAATCAGAAATAATGCGGTCAAGGAGGTAGTTATCAACACCCCGATAAATAGTGTCAAAATAAACCCACCAACCATTACACCCAGAACGCTTTCTGGTAAAAGATTGATAAAAAAAGAAAGCATTTTTTGTTTGACCAGAACCAGACAAGCACCTAATAAGGTGGGAATCGCAATCAACACAAGGGTTGGAAGATACAAAGACCAACCAACAATTAGTCCCTCTTTTATGGCTGAAAACAATTTCTTTTTTTCTAATATCAATACAGGGATGCTATAAGCCAGAAAGGGCTCCACCAGTAAACAAATAAACAGACTTAGGTATTGGCAAATTGTAAACATCCTCCATGAAGGTATATGAAGAACCTTTGCCATGGCAGGTGGATAGCATTGTAATGCTAAAAATTTAAGAAATAGGAAAATGCCAATATAGATAATAAGCACAATTATCCATAAGGATAAAGAGGACATATACTTTTTCATACCCAACCCAAGATTTTTTCCAAAACTTGCCTTTTTCCCATTGACACTACGAGCTACCATTCCTACTGTTACTGCACACATTAATGGCATCAGCAACAGGGTTAAGGGTAAGGATACATATTCAAATAATGTTGGAAGTAATGAAAAATTATAGGGATAATGCAGAAACATCTCCCCAAAAAATTTCCGTATGGGTGGACAAAGCAAAGGTTCCAGTATCGGATGGGGTGAGAGCAATAAAACAACCAAAAGGAGTAGTTCACACAGGGTAATAATAGCAAAGGGTAGAAATATAGCTGGACATTGCCACATGCTCTTAAAGGATACTTTCCAAACCTCACCACAAAAAAACAACTTATCAGTAAAACTTTCCTTCATTTTTTTATTAACTACAGATGGAAACAGATAGTAGAACAGGCATTCCTGCCTGTTTACCCTTGCTTGCCAATGAATTATTTTTCTGTAGTCTTTTTCCCCTTTCTTTCAAAAAGATGTTGTGATAAAAACGGACTTAATTCCTTTAAGAACCGTTTCTCTCTTTCCAGCCCTGTTTTAATATCCCCTTTAATCAGCGGGGTTGAAACACGGATCATGGCTCCAGGGCTATTATGGTTTGTTATCTGTTTCAGCACAAAATTAAGCTGGTGAAGATAAAAATTAGATGCAACCATTGTGCCGGCCATATACCAATTAAGAACCAATTCATCTTGATCATCTTTTTTTATATGCATCAAATGGGCATTAAGCTTAGAGAAAGGCTTTTCTCCACCCAAATCGATTTCCTCTGTTTTTTCCTCAAATAGCTGTGACCCAGCACCACCATAGCAAAGCTCAGGTGGATGAAATGTCTCTCGATTCTCAACACTTACCACAATATACAAAAGAACACTTTCCCCTTTAGGGTTTGTATACTGTCGCATTAACAAGTCATCCGGACTAAGCATATCATAATTCCGCTGAGATACCTTTATATCCTGTCCAACCCAATCCCCAATCTTAAGTGGAACCCCTGCCAGATTAAAATCCTTATTAACCTTAGAAGGCATAGCCAACACCATAACTATTGGCAACAATACAACCAATAAGAGAACAACTTGCCAGTACGGTTGTCGAAAAATTGATTTTTTCCCACACCCACAAATCTTCTGCACTATTCTCCCCCCTCACTGCTACTTGCCACTTTAGGGGATACCATATTTCCCACACCATAAAGACAGCCAAAGGCTATAATAAACACAAGAAACCCTGAAAAGTCATGAAAAAACCCACCGGGCAATGCTGCCTCTTTCCCATAGATATGTGCCACCAGACAAAGCAATGTTAG
>Ga0210020_1000375_pt1 | contig 44732 bp, 43 predicted proteins | sample CryGeymeta201514_FD_183980 | JGI IMG/M metagenome (GOLD analysis project Ga0210020, IMG submission 183980) | Groundwater microbial communities from Crystal Geyser aquifers in Utah, USA - Crystal Geyser metaG 2015-14 (SPAdes) (version 2) | ecosystem: Environmental > Aquatic > Deep subsurface >... | reverse complement strand
CATTGATAGGATTAAAAAGGTCACTAAAGATCTTTAATAATTTCATAAGAGAGTGGAGGAACAACTGAATTTAGAAAATCTCGCCGTTTATGCAGCTTCGAGGGAACTGGGCCTTATAAAGCAGGTTAACCCCACTCGATCATTGTCCCCAAATTGTTTCTGCCCCGTTTTTTAAACTAGTCTTTGAAATCAGGATCAAAAGGATGAGCTGCCCCTCGAACTTTAGTATCTCTCTTGAACGTAACACTCGATGCACTACGAAGATGAAGAAGTTTCCTCTCTTTCTCCATTTTGATCGGAGCACTCAACACCCAGTTGCGTTGCTCGACTGTCTTGAAGTATTTCTTCAAGGCCAAACGCGGCTGCTCAAAGGATTCTTTGTGCCTAAAATTTGGGATAAAGGCCACCTTACAGCCAGCTCAAATTAACTTGACGGTGCCCGATTACAAATCAATTAACACCCTTCCTGTTGTTTCCTTAAGGTAAGAATAAAATTCATTATAGGGAAAATCCTCTTTATTTTTTATTTTCTTATCGGGTCCCAAAAAGGCGCTGTCTAAACTTCCCTTTGGACGATTAAGGAGCCAAGCCGTTTCCCACATCTCTTTCTTCATATTATAAAAAGAATCCAAAGCAGTAAAAAAACTGACAAATATGATATTTTGATCAGTCATCAAGTTTTTATCGGCATCATAGGGTATTTCTTCCCAGAGACCACGGCTATTTTTTACCAAAGGTTTGAAAAAAAGATGTCCGTATGGATCCCTATAGGTAATATTGTTGAGTTCAATTCTTTGCTCCTCTGATTCAATAGACACTTGTACGATATCGTCAGTATCATCATACCAGTTGGGCTGTAATTCATTTACGTTAAGAAAACCTATAATTTCTAAATCATAAAAACGAAGCCACTTCTTATAGTAAGTTTCCTTAGACTCAAAATCGAGCTCAAAGCGGCAGGGCCAAGAGAGTTCTTTAGATTTAACGGTATTCTCGAGCTTTTCAAAATGGATTCTGTCTGTTTCCTCTGTTCTTTGATCATAGATATAAGAAAAGTTATACGGAAAACCAAATTCATGAAATCCTCTGAAAAAAGCCACTTGTGCAGATTGGTATTTATTGGGGTCTTGATCCTTCAACCCTTCAATCTTTATCCATAAAGGGTGCATAAGTTTTAAAAGAGGATCTTTTTCGGGATTAAACTCGTTAATAGTTTGGTTACAAAAGTACTGAAATAAAGGTACGGCATGGTCAGATAAGTCATGTAAGGCAAATGTAGAAGCAGCAGCATTGGTATTAGCGTCGTAATTTGATGGAAGCGTTGGAAAACCAATAGGGGAAACCCGATGAGCTAGGGCTTTGTTTAAAGTTTTAATAGAATAAAGGACTTGCTTTTTGGAGCCTATATAAGGCAAGAAAAAGGAGTCCATAGTCAAAAAATAACAAGAATCTAAGAACGAGAATCGAAATTCAATCTCTTTACTGTCTATCGTAATTCGGAATATATCTTTTTCGGTATTAATAATACCAGAAAAGTCCATAGTGTAATTCGACATAAATGCACGAACTTCTTCAATACCTTGTTCTCGGACAAGTAAAACATTTTCAAGTTGATCAATATTTTTTTGGAAATCCCGGGGCTCCCTATAGAAAATTCTACCCTTCATGCTATCATATTGAAGGTATGCCCCCATCCCTTCATGAACGATGGAAAGGACTTCGCCCATCATTAAGTGTAAAAAGAGATACCGGTTGGTATTCATTTTATCCTCGGAAAATAAATTTTCTCCCTTTTTTTCAACCAAGCGCAGCATTTCAGAAAGTTCAGCTTTACGATCATCTCCTATACTTTCTTGCTCCTGCTCTACTACCGTTTTTGATAGGCGAATGGCCTCATTAAAAAAACCGTTCCATTGTTCTTTTTCATGTGCATGAAAGGGTTCTACGAAAGGTGTGCCGTCGATTTGACGTTGCACAGCAACCGCCAATTGCTCTTCAAATGAATATTGATTTTCGGCGGGGGTGCTTGCGCCCGCTGTATTAATATGCAGACTTGCAAAAAGAGATATAAAGAAAAAATTTGCTTTTAAATTGTTCATTAACTTTTTATTCCAATTTTTATATAAAACAATAACATAAATAAAATAGCTGTTTTTGAAGAGCTTTTGCAAGAAAATATTTTTATCAAACTGTCAATTTTTAAACCTAGTCGGGGTCAAGGGCTTTTGCAGAGGTTCTGGATTCTGTCGCATCTGTTGACGGAGTGAGAGAATAGTTTTATTTTTTGATCTTCTTCCGCCAAAGATCTTAGGTTTTTGATGCTAAAAGTTTATCCTACGCTGCATAAACATTTCAAGGGTTATTGCTCTGAACCCAATATCATTGTGCTCTTCGTTTATATGAAGTTTCGCTTTACCTTGAGCTATCGTGACCTTGAAGAAATGACGGTTATGCGTGGCGCTTTTATCGATCATTCTACGTTACAGCGCCGGGTTAAAGGTTTTGCAAAGCTTATTGAACAACGTGTTCGAAAGAGAAAACGGCCTGTAAACGGCAGTTGGCGAATGGATGAAACCTACATAAAGTTGAATGGTAAATGGGTCTATCTGTATAGAGCCGTTGATAAATATGGATTCACTATTGAATTCTTGCTACGAGCGAAGCGCGATGGAATTGCCGCTAAAGCCTTTTTCAGGAAAGCTTTCAAGCAACATGGGAGGCCTGAAAAGATTACCGTTGATAAGAGTGGGTCAAACAAATGTGCTGTTGATTTCTTTAATGAAGACCTTGAGAAAAAGAAGCAATATGAGATCCGTCAGGTGAAATACCTCAATAATATTGTTGAACAAGATCACAGATTTATAAAAAAGAGAACGAGGATAATGCTGGGCTTTAAAAGCTTTTACTCAGCATCAGAAACACTCTCAGGAATTGAAAATATAAGGATCATTCAAAAGGGGCAAATTAAAGGACAGAAACCAAAACAGTCAGCTTTCGAAAACTTAGTTGAGCTGATGGCTTAGCGCGAAGAGAAATTTTCTAAAATAGAGCCCTCTTAAGAAATGCCACACAGATGCGACAGAACCAGGGAATGTGCTACGAGCCTCCATCTTAAATTCAAATGCCTGAAAATATAAAATTTATGAATTCTCAAGGCCATATCGATAATGACCTGTTATGTCGAATTTGAAGAGTACATCTTCGAGCTCCGGCCCGGCACCAATGTTATGTGCAATAAGATATCGTCCTGCATCCTGCGATTTAAGAGTTGTCACAATACCAATATGAGGTAGGTTCCCTTGTTTCCCCCGCAAGTTCCACGTAACGATATCACCGGGTTTGTAGTCTTTTCCATTAGAAGTGACTTTTAAAGATTTTCCATGGCGCTTGAAAAACACCCGCAAGTTTGGAACACGACGATGATCTATATTCGTATCCGTTCTCTTTAAACGCCAGAGTTTTGGATATTGATTAAAATGTAACTTCATATCCTTGTGAATAAGCTCTTGTAAATCAATTCCGAGCATTCGGTAGCTACGAATAATAACGTCCGTACAAACGCCTCTATCTGAAGGCAAGTCCCCCATGGGGTAAGAAATTTTGGCGTAGCTTGGGTCATAACGCACCCCCTGCTTTGTTCGTTCAATAGCTGCCTTTGCAAGATCCGTATATGTTGCTGAAGAAATTGAACTGCCTAACAAAAAGAGACTACTTAAAATTCGTAAAAACATCTAACGCTTCCTCTACGTCTTTAATTTAATATAAGATATTGGATCATATTCGATGGAAGTTATATTTTTCAATATAAAAAATAACATTTCATATATTAATACCGATGATTTTTATCTAATTTTTATTATCGTAAAAAGGAACGTTTAAACGATAACTTTAATTCTTATGATACGATTTCGCCCTCTACCCAATTCGACCCCTAGAAGTCGGTAGAACTCACTTGAAGATTTTGCAAGTACGATCTATTTTTCTCTGCTTTTTTCATATTTTCAGCTTCATTTTTTGATGGTTTTAAGGTCATCGGCACCTCAAAGCTGACACGGCTTACCTGTTCTGCTGAGATTGATTTCTTTCCATCTGAGTCCAGCTCTAAAACTGACATAACTTTTATAATAGCTTTTCCGCCGCCAGCTTGTTCAGAATACGCAGTTACCGCTACGTCAAAATTAATATTTTGCACGCGACGAATTGTGTAGTTTGGGTCTCCATTTTTATAATCTTTTCCTTTCCCATATTCGTCAGCAGGGGGATTAATGATGATACCTTCTTTAGAATATTTTTCTTGCAAATCTGAAGTGGCATCAGCGATAGATGATATTGTTTCAAGTATAAAATCTTTTAAATCCATAGGGAGCACTTAATACCTTTAGTTAATAACATTCTTCATGATAAAATTTGTTTATCTGAGCTTAAAATCCTCTATAAAAAAAGAAAAGGGTATAAATTTCTTAAGACTAATCTGTCCCAATTAAACCTCTCTGATTTTTAAGGGTTCTAGCCCGCATTTCTACGTGGCTTTTTTCTGTACCATTTAGAGTATAGTCACTTTGGGACACACAATCAAATACGAGTGAAGATTCATATTGACTATTTTAGCTATTTTAGGCATAATGGTTATATAAGGAGATTTAATCATGATTCATGTAAGAGCAACAGATGCAAAAAACCAATTTGGGAAACTTCTCGACAATGCCCAGCATGAGGCAGTGCTAATTGAAAAGAACGGCCGAGATATTGCAGTCGTTTTATCGAACACTGAATATCAACGCTTACGAATCTACGAAGATGAACTTTGGCAGTTAAAAGCTCAAATGGCCAAGAGTGAAGGATTTCATTCTGAAAATGAAAGTGAAACTCTGTTGGAAAGCTTCCTAGATGCTAAAGATTAAATTATCAAAACAATCTGTGAAGTTTATTCAAAAACTCACTCCAAAACATCAGCAACAAATTGCCTTAAAAATCCAAGAAATTAGGACGAAAAAGGGAAGCCATGATTCAAAGCAATTAAAGAACTCACCCTATTTTAGGGCAGACGTTGGGGAGTACCGTGTTATCTACGAAATAGAAGACGATACAATTCTCCTAGTTATCCTCATCGGAAAAAGAAATGACGACGATGTTTATAAAAAGCTTTCAAGAAAATAGCCTAAGTCAAAACTAACAGTTTTGGGGGTTCTTCCACAGGACACCTAGAATACCCGAAAAGAGGTAGTTCAAAAAGTCTTTGAGGGAGAGTCAAATCCCAGATTGTGAATATTTGTGGGTTCCGGGGTATGAAGCCCAATGGGACTAAAAGTCGCGCCAAGGGTATTTTTAGATAAACGTTTGTAAAGAAAAATCCTGAAACCCTTAACGTCGTTCCCTGCACTTTCCTGAAAACTACCCCATTAAGGTTGGCACATCAATCATCATTACGCACTCAAATTAAATCAAGAATGATTGAGTTTCCACAACCATTCACAAACAGCCAGATGCCTCGAGTCTGGAAACAAACTCATCGTAGGATAGGTGGCATGTCAAGATATGATCAAAAGTAAAAGAAGAACCGGGCATGAAATATTCACCACCTATTATCTCACCATTTTCTTCCTTAATAATCTGTTTTGGTAAATGGGTAATTTTCACTCCGTTGAGGCAATTAAATTCTCCATACCAATTACAAGGTTGGTCTTCGTAAATATTAGAGACCACAAGAGCTCTAACAAAGGTATCATAGGCCATTTTTGGAGAAATTATGAGTTCTTCACCCTTAATTTCAATGCCATTTATACTAGATCCAAGAGTCACTGTTAAGATGCCTCCTACACGTTGTGTGTTTGTGCCAATTCTCACAAACTCAGGCGTATGAGTAATTGAGCTTTTCCCATCTTTTAAAATAAAGTGCCTTGTCCAATTATGCTCTTGTGGCATTTCATGTTCAAGCATATCAGGCTTATTGCTTGCAAATGCACCTGACATTGAGAGCGTTACCCCAAGAGCAATAGTTAGTAAAAATTTTTTCATAATTAATCCTCATTATGCACAATGGCTTTCCAGCCACAAACCCCAGAAGTTTCTGATCCGGTTATTTTCTACTGATTATCACTTTTTTTGTATCTTTTTTCAACGCAGTTCTTAATTGGCCTATGATTAAGGGGTCGTTTTATGATTCCTAATAACTTAATAATTATTTAATAAATATTTGTTAAAATTAAAAATAAGTATTAAGTTATTAGGAATATAGATGTTTCGATTCTTACGACTCAGATCAAGATTAAATTTAATAGACGTATACTTTGATATAGCATCACAAGAAGAATTATCTCTCGTAGAGTGTAATTTCATATTGCTGCAAAAATATCAATTTTCGGACATGTTGTTTGGGGGAGATGCAAGAGATAGAAGACTACCTCTGACCTCTCGTGACATGTTCTCTAATATTAAGCCTTGTAGAGACATATATTTAAAATTGTATGATTATGATTTAATGTTTTTAGAGGTGGGAGAGTGTATTTTTGACTTTGATTTTACGAAAGATAAGTTGTTTTTCTCTCAAGTAAAGACAGTTGATCATGCAGAAAAAATAAATGAAAGCTGTTTTGAAAGGGAACATCGTGAGTATTTTATGAGAATTCATTATTTAAGCTCCTACTTGCTTTTTTTCTATTATGCAGGTTTTAAATATAAAAGTTTCCGTTATAGAACAAACAAGATTTTTAATAACTTGCAGAATTATCGTAACCGTGAATTTGCTTATTATAAAATATCAAATGATATGTTTCCTGCTTTTCAGAAATCTTTAAATCGAACATTGTTCTCTCAAAATCATAAAAATATAGTAGATGGTATGCTTTATTTTTATCAAATAGTTTATGGAGAGGTAATTAAAAATAACATTGATAGTATGGTTGTAGAACCTGATCTCATTATAAATTGGGATTAATCCTTTAGTCTGTGTCTATTAAGACATAAATTAATAAAAGTATTTTAATGTAAAATTATATAATATAATATTAGGAGGGTTACTTATGCTTGATTATAATGATAAGAATTATATATCCAAAATTTACAAAAAAACCGGTGCGCAAGAAGTATTGAGTTTAGGGCAACCAACTAAAATCTTACAGGTTAGCGAAAAAACTGTTAATAAATTAAAAGCTTTGCGTAAAAAATGCGACCATGATGACATTCAGTTCTGCTCAGATTGTCAATCGATAGATGAGATAGTGAACATATATGCTTATCCACTCCGCTAAGGGTATTAAGGGGTAGTTTGCCGCTGGGGGCAGAAATTAGGGTTAAATCCCATAAAGTACAATGATTAAGGAAGACCAAACGGGGAGTCATCTAGAGTTAGGCTTTTATGAAACCTTCACTATGAAGAAGACCTAAAAACTCTGGCAACAGAACGCCAGATATCGAATCTTTAGGTCGGTATCCTATATGAATATTATTCATGATGTGTTTCATAAACCACAAAGAATCTTTATCGAGAAAAGATAAAACATATTCTATGAAGTTATTTACTATATCATATTCAACCTTATATTGACAAAATCCTACTGATTTATTTAATACTCTAATAGGTCGATCTAAGGGATCTTGATATGATGTGTACAATGGGACATTTCCATCGAAAAAAATCTCCTTTTCTTCTGATTCTTCAACAACTACACTCCCATGCAAAATGTTGTTACGCTGATTCATAAGTTTTTGAAGATCTTTACAAATTTTATTAGAAAAATTTATTGGCTTTTTGAATCCCTTACATTTTAAATGTAGGTGTTGTATACGAACATCAATGGGCTCTCGGTAGGCATATTCTTTTAATCGTTTATTTTCCCTTATTTGGGCTTTCATCAATACGTGCAGTATAAGGCCCAGTTCCCTCGAAGCTGCATAAACGGCGAGATTTTCTAAATTCAGTTGTTCCTCCACTCTCTTATGAAATTATTAAAGATCTTTAGTGACCTTTTTAATCCTATCAATGGTAGCAACACCTACATTAAAATGTCTAGCAATAGATCGGATTGACTTTCCATCATGCAACATAGTTTGAACTTCATTTTGTTGATGTGTTGTAAGCTTAGGCTTCCTTCCGAATCTTACACCATTTCTTATAGCATAAGCACGGCCTTCCTCCGTTCTCTCGCTGATAAGGTTACGCTCAAGCTCAGCCAATCCTGAGAATACAGTTAATAGGAACTTCCCCATAGGAGTTGTTGTGTCAGCCCAAGGCTCACGTAGAGATCTAAACTCAGCATTCTTCTTTTTAAGTTTTTCAGTGATAACGAAAAGGTCGTGTGTTGAGCGAGCGAGCCGATCGAGGCTAGTTATGATAAGGGTATCGTCTACGTTAATTTCTACTAACATTTTTTCTAGTTGAGATCTGCGACGATCTGACCCCGTTTTTTTCTCTTCATAAATAACCTCGCACCCTTCGGCGGTAAGGATCTCTTTTTGAACGTCTAAATTTTGCCCTACTGTCGAAACACGCGCATAACCAATTAGCATCATTTTACCCCTGTTTTTAGATGTTTAATACGGAACATAAATACGGACTCTTTAATCCATTGATATGACTCAGCATGGGAGGCGTTCCGTATTTTATAACTTTCGGAATCTATCATGCCGCTACCCCCGCATGATAGGTTGATTGCAATCCTAGATTCTGGCTCATGTCTAAATCGAATTTTCCATAAGGATTAATATGACTATGTGGTAAAGGAGACAAAGCCCCAAAATCACGTTTTGTCATACGTTCAATCCAAGTAGACTCTTCCAAAACTTTTTGAATCATCAATGTATTGACATAAACCATACTGGATTGAAGAAGGTGGAGAGAAAGAGCTGAAACTTCTTGTTCCTCAAATCTATTTGAAGAGATTTCTCCGCCCTTACCAAAATAAATAAAGCTGTTAACACCATTCCATCTCTCAATAACGTTAAGCCCTATTTGAATCTCTCTTCTCAATTTTTCAGATCGCAGGTATTTGCATAAAAACATTGTCTTGGCTGCCTTGCCTAGCTCAAGAAGTGCTGCGTATGTGGGATGTTGATTTTTGGTACGGATAAATCTTCTTAAAATCGATTCTGTATCTGCTGTTTTCTTTAAGAGAGCAACAGCTAGTTTTATAAGTTCATCATATTGCTGGATGATAAGAGACCAGTTAATGGGCCTTTTAGCAAAAATATCTTTGATATTCAGATAGTCTTCCTTTTGTTTAATACTCGGCATCACAAGCTTCTGTTTATCAATTGCTTTAAAACGTGGCATCAGATCAAATCCAAGTAAGTAACAAAAGGCAAAAGCAATAAGACTTTGCCCATGTGTATCAACATATTGCTGGCTCACTTCCATTTCCGTACAGTGGTGTAAAACACCTTCCAACATTGAGGCAACTTCTGAGGATGAACACCGCTTGAGCTGCGAGGGAAAACAGGCAGACTTTGTATCCACGTGCCAATAGATCATCACGCCTCTACCACCATAGCGGTAATGCCATTCTGTTATAAGATTCTGATCCCAGGCAGAGAATTTTGTGGAATCTGAAGCGCAACTTGTTGTGCTTTCTCCCCATATCTCAGGCAAGCGTGCTTTAAAATTTTCGTTAGTAACACATTGAATCGCTTGTCGAAGATTGTCTTTATGAATATATCGTCTACGAATATGCAAAAGCTCTTTATAACTGACGTTGTTTGGACCAGAAGCCATAGACTTTAAACCAGCATTTGTACCCAAACCATAAAGGGTTAGGAGTAGCTTCCGAGACAAATCATCTTGACTCAAAGCAGTGCGGGAGGCTGTTGATGTAAAGTATCCTGTAAATTTGGTTTTTAAGTCAGCTTCCTTTAATATATCAAGAAGATTCGTGGCAGGCCACCTCCTTGACAATTCATTTTTGAGAGCCTCTAAATTAGGAGGATCAATTTGGGGTTTAAGAGGAGAAAGGGAAATACGTGCCCTTCCGTTTTTACCTTTGATACGTAAATCCTTATCACTAGAAATAGATGAGTTTAAGGTTATCAACTCTTGCGTCATATTTTTTTTGATTTTATTTATAAACAAATAAACAGAAGTGGGTAAATTAAGTTCCGCATAATACTGACTACGCTTTTCAGCGAAGTCCTGAGGGAGGTCTTTATCGGGGTTACAAAACTTTTTAGCCCCCTCAACCCATATTTCCTTTGAGCGGAGCTTTTCTCTCAGGCTATGCAATACACAAATCTCATAATTAATGCGATTGATTCTTTTTCCCCCGTTAGGACTGGCTTCTATAACGTAAGAAGTCCATTTTTTGGGCACAACGCCCTCCATTGGAATGTTACCTATCTCTAAGTTTCTGAGGTTTTTAAAAGATGGGTTCTGAAGTAAAGAAATAGCCTCTAAAACAGGCTTCCAAAGCATGTTATTCGACCTAAATTTAAGACTACTGATAATCATAGGAAGAATTCGCCTATAGTGATTTGCATAGGATATGCGTATCCGTTTGTAAATTTTATTCACATAAGCGGGTCCAACAGAACGATATTCTTTAACTAATTCTGTTATTTTTTCCTCCCCAACAACTGGGAATATAACGTCTCGAACAAGATCATTGGGATTATCACTTACAGCTTCTGCAATGCGAAACAAAAGATTTGTCTTTCCATGTACTTTCTTTAACTCACCAACAAGCTCAGAAATAACTTTTTTCTCTGATCGAACAGATATTTTATGAACAATGCTAATAATAAGTTCTGTGAGGCTATCTATGATTTCTTTTTCTCTTTCAATACAATAAAAAGATAAAAGGGAAAATTTCACAACATCAGGATGTCTCTTTAGTTCCCAAACATCATCAGAGGAAGCTCGTAATTTATAACGTTCAATTAATCGAGGGTGAATTCCAGAAAGAAGGTGAGGTGATAAGCCAGTTTCTCGCACTACAGCCAATCGTTCTAGTGTCTTAAGAGCACTTGCTACGCTAATTGGACCTGTATCTTTCCGTAACTGGCTGAAAATAGATTCATTTTCTGATGTTTGCAAGATATTGTTAAGCTTATTCTTATTTTCAATAGATAGTTTGTTGAAAATCTTTTGAAAGAGTTGATTCTCAAATGATTTTTCTGCCGAGGCTATAAGCCTACGCAAAACTTTTTTTGTGGGCTTTTCGATATTTTTTTCTCTAAACCAGTCAGAAACATCACTGTCTATTTTCTGATTACTAGGCGCCTCTGGAAAAAGTGATCCAAGGGACCAATCCATAAACAAATTTCTTGCTTGAGAATCAAAACGCTTAACTCCTAAAAAGGAGCGAATTTCATGACAATAATCTCGGATAGTCCTTTTATTAGAAAAAAGATTTCTGGATGCTATTTCATCTATTCCTATTTGGTGAGACAAAAATTCTACAACTCTTTTAGGCGTTTTAGAAACCTCACTAGGAAAATAGCCAGTCAACTGATAGTGTTTCAATAAGATTGAGAAAAGTAAACGCCCCGAGTATAGCTTTCCTTTTAACAAAGACTTCTCTGCTGTACTAAGCTTCCAACTTTTATTTAAATCTTGTTCAGACCAGAAATGTTTCAAGTATTACCTCTTAATTCCTTTAAAATCTATACTAAGAAAATATCTTAGGGAATATTCCGTGAGCAAACTTCTCTAAGGAAGAAGAGGGCTTTTTTATTTTTTCTAAAAACGCGGGGGAAATTTTCCAAGATAATTCCTCAGTGGTGAAAACCTTAATTGTCTTTTGATTAATCCCTAAAACAATGCCCTCTCGTCTTTTTGCATTATCCTCAAATGAAACAAAGTCTCCAATTTTAAATTGTTGAGCCTTTGAGACACATTCTTCTCTTCGTATCTCCTTAACTCGTGAAACAATCATCTTATTGAGGGCTATTAACTCATCCACATTCAAGCCATTAATGATTTTGATGGAATCGACCATTGATTGCCCCAAGGTTGTGGGGGAATTGATATTCTTTTTTTTACTCATGAGGTGACCTTTAATATATACGGATATATCTAACGGAACACTAGAAAAAAGTCAATAGAATTAATGGAAACGAAATCTCGCCACTTATGCAGCTTCGAGGGAACTGGGCCATAAAGCAGCACTTGCACTCTACTTAATCGCTGCAGGTAACGGTTGTAAGCATAGTAAGTTTTGGGCTGCGGAAATAATTGAGCGTGGTTTTGAAGGGCAGCCCCCCAATTTACCAAAAGCTTTCTCTTTATATAAAAAGCTTGCAGACGATGGGGAACCGCTTGCCATGCACAACGCAGGTATCTTATTAGGGCAAGGTTTTAGAGGACAAGCACCTGATGATGAGAGAGCTCTTAAATATTTAACACGTGCCGCAGATAAGGGTTTGTCAAAGTCGATGCTTGTTCTTGGTATTTATTACCTTTCTAAGAATAAGATATCTGACGCAATATTTTGGTTAGAGAAAGCAAAAATTAATAGAGAACCTATCGTAGAACGATACTTAGAAATAGCAAAGCAATCTGCTTTTGAATCACCTACTTCTGAAGCTGCGCACCTTGTAGACGAGGATTCCGATCGGCAACTTACTCAATTAATTGAAAGCACAATAGAACCGGTGAGCAAGTCAGAAGGTGCTGAAGTTTCGACGGCAGAAACTGATTCGGGAGATGAAGCGGATTGGAGCGACAGCTCTGAGGATGAAGAGGTAAGCGCGGAAATAGCTGAATCGACCGGTTCTTCAAAGACAAATTCTGATTTTCAAAAATTGATCAAGAATCCAAAATTTCTAAGGGAACAGTTGAGGAAATTAGGACGCAAGAAGTTAGAAATCGATCAATTGGCCGAAGACCATAGAATACCTACGGACAGAAATAGAGATACCGTTGAAAGAATTAAGAACTTTGACGCAAAGTTAAGTTATCAGGATATATCAGAACTATTCAAAGATCCGTATTTTAAAAATGAAGTACGCGTATCTAAGACAAAAAGCGGGATACAAGTGAAATCCATAAAAGGGATTTCTGCGGGCACTCATCGCAATCATACGAAAAAATACGACGGTTACCATCGCAATTTTCTGAAGGACTTAAAAAAAGTATTGGAATCCTTTTCCCTGTAGTCGGACTACACGGCGACTTTTTGAGCAACATGAAGGAGTTGAGAAGCGGCCGCTCGGGCTTCTTGGGAGACTTGGTCGCCGGATAGCATCCGAGCAATCTCTTCAAGGGATTGCTTCTCCTTTAAAATACTGACGGTGGTTTGCGTCATGTTTTGATCATCTTCGTATTTTTCAACAAAGAAATGACGGTTGGCATAGGACGCTACTTGCGGAGAGTGAGTGATAGCAAGGACTTGCCGTTGTTGCCCCAATCTTGCCATGCGCTCTCCGATAGCTGAGGCAACGGCGCCCCCGACCCCGCTATCAATTTCATCAAATACAAGGATAGATGCCTGAGTCGTGTGAGCCAGAACCACCTTTAAGGCCAGCATAAAACGAGAGCGTTCGCCCCCTGAGGCAATCTTTGCAATACTACCAAAAGGAAGACCCGGGTTGGTTTGCACCTCAAACTCAACATGATCCGTCCCCAAAGCACTCCAGTGAGGTTCCGGGAGCTTTTGGGGGTCAATTCGGAAAGTTGCCTTTTCAAGTTTAAGGGGTTTAAGTTCTTGCTCAACGGCTCTTGCAAGTTCTTTACCCTTGATAAGGCGTTGTTGGTGAAGTTCTTCGGCAGACATCAGGTACGCCGTCCTTGCCTCAGCAAGGTCTTTTTTCAGGGCTGCCAGACTTTCCGAGCCTCCTTTAAGTAAGGCCGACTCTCCTTTAAATTTTTCATAAAGGGTTGGCAGTTCCGGAATAAGGCAGCCGTGCTTTCGTGCAAGGGCACGTAGTTGATAAAGGCGATCTTCAACGCTATCAAGACTTTCGTCCCTCCCCGTAACGCGATCTTGAAACGTATTTAATGTCGCTTCGGCTTCTAAAACGTCACTATGAGCACGATTTAAAGCCTTGAGGGTTTCATCTAATTTTTCAGGGCAAAGTTTAGAGGTTTTTTCAAGGGTATTAAGAGTGGCTCCCAACAAATCCAAAATCCCTTTATCGCCCCCGATGAGGTGAGCGGAACTCCGTGCGCCTGCTATAATTTTTTCTTGATTTTGCAAGAGATTGCGCTTATCAATGAGCTCGTTTTCTTCATGTTCTTTCGGATCAACGGTTTCGAATTCTTCAACGGCTGCTGCAAGGAATTCCTGTTGGTTTTTTTGCTCTTCAATGAATTTTTCAGCATCTTCCAGTTGTTGACGCAAGATTTTATAAGAGTTATAAGCCGTTGAAACACGGGAAAGCAAAGGAGTGTAGCCTGCAAAATGATCTAATAAATGGCGGTGGGTTGCGGGTTGAAGGATCTGATCAAACTGCCCGTGAATTTCAATCAGCTCTTTAGAAAGTTTTTTTAAAAAGGAAACGCCGACCAAATGATCATTGAGATAAGCCTTTGATTTTCCGTCGTTTGTGACGATGCGCCTTAGAATAAGCTCGCCTGAAAAGTCATAATCATTTTCTAAAAGGAGTCGGGCAACAGAATGGTTTTGCGGCACTTCAAAGCTAGCACTGACAACAGCTTGTTCTTGGCCGGGACGTACCAAAGAGGCTGACGCCCTTTCTCCCAAAGCAAGCCCCAAAGCGTCTAATAAAATGGATTTTCCGGCGCCCGTTTCTCCTGTCAAAACACACAAACCGGCTGAAAAATCAATTTCGAGCCGGCTAATGAGAACAACGTTTTCAATGACAAGGGTTCGGAGCATATCCTTAAACCTTTTTCCTAGGAATAGGCCTTTTCATCCGCTGCTCTTTCTGCATCGGTTTGAGACTCTAATTGCAACGGAGGAGCACCCTCTTCTTTTTCTATTGGTTTTTTAACCGTCGGCTTCTTTTTCAAGGGGCCTTTATTCCAATTTCTCAAACGATCCATAACGGTTTCTTCGCGATCCCCTAAGGCACTTACACCGTCACTAGTGGGAGTTTTGGCGCCGAAGTTAGAAGCTTTCTCAGCACCGACAAGGGAATAAGCTTCGGCATACCAAGAACTTCCGGGATAGTTATGACCTAGGACGGCTGCGGTTTTCAGGGCTTGATCATGCAACCCCATCCCAAGATAACACTCAACCATTCGGTAGTGCGCTTCTTCGACATGCTTTGTCGTTTGGAAACGAGTCACTATTTCCTGAAAGCGGGGAATAGCAGCTTGGAAAGCTTTTTTATCAAGATAATAACGCCCGATGTCCATGGATTTTCCGGCCAACGCATCTTTCAATAAAATTGCTTTTTGTTTTGCATCAAGGGCATAAGCAGTATTAGGAAAACGGCGGACTAATTCGTTAAAGGTTCTCAACGAATCTTCAGCATCCTTTTGATCCCGTGAAGACGGACCGATTTGCTCGTAATAACAAAGACCCGTCATGTAAAGAGCATAAGGCACATCGGGGTGCGCCGGATGAAGCTGTGAAAAAGATTCAAGAGAGGCAATCACTTGATCATATTTTTGCCCTTTATAAAGAGAAAAGGCAGCCATAATTTGCGCTTTAGTTGCCCAAGGTGAATACGGATGTTGCCGCTCCACTTCGTCAAAAGCTTCAGAAGCTCTCGTGTATTCTCTTTCTTCCAGCTTGTCCATAGCCTCATTGTAAAGTTCTTCAACGGATCGCTCCAAGTAGGCTTTTTCGTCTGTGGTTGAGCAAGACGTCAACGCAAGGGCAGATACCAAAATAGAACCAAGGGAAACGGCTTTAAAACTTTTATGTACGAAGGAGTCACTCACGATTTTATACCTTATTGGGTTTTTATCATTATACCCTTCTTTGATAGCGCTTTCAGGGGCTTTTGCCAAGTCCATAGTGTTTTTTAATTGGGCATTTGTTTTGAAAAAAAAGACTGAAGTTAAGCGGGCTCATCAAAGTGATCATAAAAAAAAATTTAGCAAAAGCCTCTGTAGTTAAGCTTTTAAGTACTGAACAGTCTCTTCTTTATCAAATAAATAAAGAAGATTTTGAGCCGCTCTTCCCCGTGGGGTTTTTTCTAATAAAGGATCCTCGGTAACTAATTTTTCCGCTTCTAAAACGGCCTCTCGTAAAAGCCCTTGATGAAGCCCCCAATCCACAAATTTAAAATTGGGAAGGCCGCTTTGTTTGAGACCCAAGAGCTCTCCCCCGCCACGGATTTTCCAGTCTTCTTCTGCAATTTCAAAGCCGTCATTTGTTTGACGCATAACAGAAAGTCGCGCAAGAGAGGTGTCGCTGCTCTCAGCCTCATAGAGTAAAATACAGTGCCCTTGTTTTGTGCCGCGCCCTACGCGCCCCCGCAACTGATGGAGTTGAGCCAAACCAAAACGTTCCGCGTGTTCGATAACCATAACCGTTGCATCATGAACATCAACCCCAACTTCAATAACGGTTGTCGCGACAAGAATCGTCAAAATCCCTTGGGTAAATAACTTCATCACGGCTTCTTTTTCTTTGGCTTTAAGCTTTCCGTGGATAAGACCCACCTGCCCCGGCATATGCCGTTCCATAAATTCATAGCGTTCCTTAGCTGCGGCAAGGTCAATTTTCTCGGATTCCTCAACCAGCGGGCAAACCCAATACACTTTATCTCCTTGAGCAACGGTACGTTTTATGCCCTCAACCACCTCAATCAAACGTGCACTTGAAACGGAACTTGTTTTAATGGGCAAGCGCCCCGCAGGCTTTTCCCTCAATTGAGAGGTATCAAGGTCACCATAAGAAGCCAGCATAAGTGTTCGGGGAATGGGCGTTGCCGTCATTGACAAACAATCTACGTGCTTGCCCTTTTTTGTCAGACGAAGCCGTTGGGCTACACCAAAGCGATGTTGTTCGTCAATAACCACAAAGCCTAAGTTTTTAAAAACCATCTCTTCTTGAATAAGGGCATGAGTCCCAATGATAATTTGAATCTCCCCGGCTGCAGCAGCTTTATAAATTCTTGTTTTGTGCGGCTTGGTATCTTTGCCCGTCAGGATTTCAATGGTGAGTCCTAAAGACTCGGCCAAGGGTCTTAAGGTTTCATAGTGTTGACGCGCAAGAATTTCCGTCGGTGCCATAATAGCGGCTTGGAAACCGTTTTCAATGGGGATTAAGGTCGCTAAAAAAGCAACAATGGTTTTACCGCTTCCCACATCTCCTTGAAGCAAGCGATTCATGCAATGATTGGCTGCAAGATCCGAGCGTATTTCCTCAAGAACGGCCTTTTGATCCCCCGTCAATTCAAAAGGAATGCTCTTTATACCTCGATCATAAAGATCACTTTGAGCGTGTTTTGCTTCCCCGCCTTGGCGTCGATTAAAAGACCTTACCAGTTGCAAGGCAATTTGATTGGCCAATAATTCATCATAAGCCAGTCGCTCTCTTGCAGGATGAGTCGGTAATAAGTCTGCTTCTGTTTTCGGCGTATGAATGCGTAAAATAGACTCTTTCCATGAGAGCCATTCCGGGTGCCATTTAAGGGTTTGTGCGCCTAACCACTCCGGCAAGACGGGCGTTTTCCGAAAGACAGCATATAAAATGCGTTGCAAAGTTTTTTGAGTTAAAGTCTGAGTCAACGGGTAAGAAGCACTATAGCCGACCCATTCTCGCAAAGTTTCGAGGGAGCCGACATGATCGGGGTGCGTGATTTGCCACTGCCCTTTATACATTTCAAGCTTACCTGATATAACGGCCGTTTGATTTTCAGGGAGTTGCTGCTTTAGATAGGTACTTTTCCCATGAAAGAAAACAAGGGAAAGCATATTTTCATCCAAACGACAATAAATTCGGTAGGGCTGGCGCCCTCCTCCGCGATTTCCGGCGGCGCCTTGATGTTTTAAAACACGGGCGCGAAAGGTTACAAGATCACCGACGCTTGCTTCTTTTAGCGAGCTCACTTCACGGCGAAAGGAAACCCCCGTCGGAATATGAAAAAGGAGGTCAAGAAGGCGCGAGCCCGCCAAACGTTCCAAGGACTTTGCCATGGCTGAGCCTACGCCATAAAGCGAGGAAACAGATTCATAAAGCTGTTCAAGATCCTTGACGTGCAAAGAATCCACCTTTAGGTTTAGAACCCTCTTGCCAAAAATACTTTCGAGGGGTCTTTTTAAGGACAGTATAAAGGAGACCGGCGAAATAACCAAGACTGTGTTTCTACTTTCTAACGATTATAATAAACCTATAAGAAAATCTCTCCTTTTTATTGGTATTTTTTGAAAAGTGTCTTTCTTAAGGGGACGCTGTACAAAGATAGCTAAAATCTCGCGGTATCGTCATCCCCTAAAATCCTAATGCTCGTTAGAACCCGAAGAGAGATACTTTTGAAAAGACTATCGTTCTCGGGACTCATTTCGCGGGAAAAGCCTTTGATAATCGTTATTAGAGTTTTATCTACTCCGAATCAGCTTCATCAGATGTTTGAGAAAAATTTGCCGGTTGGCCTTGAATAACCTGTGCTTCTTCTACCGGTGCACTTCCGAGGACTTGAACAACAACGCCCCCATCAACCCGATAACCGTCCTCAGCATAATATGCATCACAGGCATTCCCCCGAACGATACTTAACGAAAACACAACGCCAAAAATTAAAGAACGAAACATTTAAAAAACTCCCTGTTTATTTTGGGCTTGGCCGGCCTGAATTAAGAATTTCGGATTTTCCGGAGGCCTCTCTTTTTGATCCCTACGGTTAAATCATAACTTACACTCTTTGAGATGCAAGAAAAACTTATCACCCGTGCCGTCTCTCGTGAACTTTGCCAAATAAACACTAGCGTTGCCTTTGAGTAAGCCTAATAGAAGTGTTTTACATGATGAACCGCAGCGTCGTTTCCCTAGAAAAAAATTCAATTCCCCATCTAAAAGATTATAAAGATGGGGAATGAAACTGTATTAGAAACAATTAAAACGAGTTAAAACTTATATTTTAATGTAACATTAACAAAATGCATGCGCGGTTTAAATGAGTTCGTGACCGTTGTGGTTGCCGTATTAAAGGGGGCGTATGTATTGGATTGTTTTGCATAGAAAGCAAAATCATATGACAAACCAAGTGCCATTTTATCGCCAAAGGGAAGGTCAACACCGGCTCCGAGTAAAAGACCGGAGGCATTTTTCTTTTTTGTTGATGCTCTTGGAGCTCCTACATATGTTGAGGAATGCTTAAAATGAGAATTGATGTAACCGATTCTGGCAAAAGCCAATGTTTTATCGAACATGTAGCCGACTTTTAGAGCCGTTCCAAAAGAGTAGTTCATTTTAACTTTGGTGTTTAAAGCAAGGGCTCCAAATTGGCTGTTTTGTTTTGCTTCATGGTTATGCCAAGATCCAAAAACGTCAATACCTAATACAGCGCCGCCTCTCATTACATGATCGTAAGCAGCAATCAGCCCCAAAGTTCCACCAACACCCCCTAGGTCGGATTTTTTATTAATACTTCCGCCTACGGCCGTTAATTTTGCATCGTTTGTTGAAGAGCTAAGAGCGGCTCCCCCATAAAAACCAAGGTTAAAGTTAGAACTGCTTGCCATAACCGGCGTTATTGCGGAAAAAGCAAGAGCCGTCGTTAGTAATAAATTCTTCATATTTTCTTATCTTTTTTCTTATTTGACCTCTATTCCTAGGCCGAATTGTTATTTATTAACCATGATCAGCAATAGTTGCAATGGCTTGAACGATATGGGACCAAGTCACCGTATCCTCATTTAAAGCCCCTAAAACACCATTTTGGTTGCCGCCTCCATTTATACCGATGTTCATGATATTAAAGGCTGCTCTTAAGAGAGCACGATTTTGTGTCTCATAACTCGTATCTGCCAAAGCAGCATGAAGAGGCATAGCTGAGCCGCTGGTTCCATCAACAAAAGAACCGACACCATTTGCAGGAGCATCATCTAGTAATGCCACAGCTCCTTGTGTGGCGTCGTATTCTGCTTGCCCTCCGAGGGTACCGCGAAGAGTTGCAAAGTCTGCAGGTATATCACCTGTAGGAGCGGCTAGTATCGACTCGCTATGTGTGGTAATCACTCCTTCTAAGTCTGCACCCGGAAAAGCAGTTGCAACAACAATAGCTTCTCCGAGGTCAACGCTAAGGAGTGCATTGGAGGCCTCTTCTGTTAAAGAGGCATTAACGGCTGAAAGAGATGTTAGGGCTATAACTACAGCTAACATGTTGTTTTTAATCGTTTTTTTCATAGTATTCATCCTATTTTTTTAATTGCCTTATTTAATAAAAATACCAATATAATAAATTATGTATATATTTTTTTGAATTTTGACGACAATTTTAAATAAAATGTTGCAAATTTACCACTGACCTTAGAAACAAGCTGTTTATTAAGAAGATGACTTGTATTACTACTAAAAAGCACATGCTTTCAGCTTGAATAGCAGTTCCCCGCAAACTATTCCCTTAACCATAAAGCCCCTTCCAGCGCAGACTTTTCAAAATCATAGGCTCTTTCTAGAGAATCTTGAAAAGCCTTATGCGAAATACGCAACACGAGGCTTCGATAAAGGTATTTGTATTTTTGCCAATTCGTCACTATATATAGATTGTAACGTAATTATACTTTGTGAATAAAATATTATTTGGGGATTTCACTATGACGAAGAAACAATTTATAGCCTTTATTTTCGGTTCAACAGCCTTGGCAACATCAATGAGCTTTTTTCCACTTGCAGATGCTAATGCAAACCCGTTAGTTGATACGACCTACGAACAAAACGAGAGCGTGCAATTGCACTCGAAAAAGCTTGCCCTTGACCTTGAGGCCTTACAAGTCAGTATGATCGGTCACGGTTATGACGACTTGTTTGAAGACGTATCAGATGACGAAAGCGACGAGCCCATCTATGCGTTAAAAGCAGAGAAAGCGCATTTAGGACGTGAAAATCCTAACGTAAAAGTAGGAAATTTTACAACAACTGATGCCATTGAGATGGCTCGTTACGCACAAGCTGCCTACAAAGTTATTAATCCTGAAGAAAGTAAGGACATCCAACGCTTTATAAATGAAGGATCTAAGGTCTATGCCTTAAAGCCTTTAAAAGCAGAAGTGACTTGGGCAGAAGCAGCCTTTGAAAACCAAGACACCGGTATCTTTGTTGAAAGAAACAACGGAACAGCCGTTCTTTCTTTTCAAGGAAGCAAGCGCTTAAACACATGGCTCTCTGATTTTAATCCTGTGATGCGTAACCACGAAGACGGCGGCCGATATCATATGGGCTTCTTGACTATGTATAAGGAACTTGAAGCCTCTGCTTGGAATCACATTATGAACTTTGCAGAAAAAAACGGTTATTCCATTGAAGAGGCGATGGCTAAAGTCACAATTACAGGCCATAGCCGCGGAGCAGGTTGTGCTCAAGTTTTTGCTGATATTGCGCAACGTAAAACCGGTGTGGTTTCTCCTATGATTACCTTTGCAGCTCCACGTGCCCTTCATAAAAAGACAGCAGGCGAGTTTAATGAATTGGCAAAAGATAATTATCTTAATATTTTACAAGCTAAAGACTTCGTCGGTTATGCCGCCTTTTCTGCTCTTAACGGCGGAGCCCATATCGGTCATAAGGTTTACCTTCCCGTGGACGGAGGCTCTTGGATGCATATGATGGGCGGCTATCGTAAAATGCTTAACACGCTTCATGTCACGGGAGAAGTAAAGCGCGAAGTCAACTCAAAGACAGGTAATACCTATAAGTTTGAATCTGCTAATGCAAATGAAGACCGTGATCTTATTTCAGAAACAGATAATTCTATTCAGGCTTGGGTAGAAACAGGTATTGAGGTTGTTACGAATCCAATGCAATCTGCAAAGACTTTATCAGAGCGTGCGACTTGGGCCGTACAAAACCCCGTAGAAGCTATTGACCTCGCCGCGAGCACAACAATACAAGTTGCTAAAAATATCGGGGAAGTTGCTCTAAATGCTGCAAGCATTGCAAAACTGGCTCTTGTCGGCACAACTAAAAAAGTTGAAAGCTTTATTAAGAGTCCGTCAACAAAAGCAGCAGTCGTGAGTGTGGCAAACACTGTTTCAGATACGGCAAAATATGCAGCTAACACAGCTCAGAACCTTGCAACAAAAACTTGGAACGCCGTCAAGTTCTGGTAAAAAACTCTAATATCCGGGCGATTTAGAAGGGATGGTGAAAACCATCCCTTTTTTATGCATTTTCCGAGAGTTTTTTTATAACGATCCTCTTTTTTGCCGTCGTCTAAAGGCTAAGCGCATCTGTTTTTCCGTTTCGATAAGGGCAAAGAGCGCAACGCCGATGAAAAAGATCAAGACACCGTACCGGAAAGGTACGGCTTCGGTATTAAAAATCGCTTGTAGGGGCGGTAAGTAAGTAATGGCAAATTGTGCAACCGTTACAGCAGCCACAACTATTCGGATAATTTTTGTTCCTTTGACGCCTTGCCATGTTAGGGATGTTCCGTAGATATTACGAATAAAAAATAAGTGAAATATTTCCATCACCACAAGAGTATTTAAGGCCATTGTACGTGCCGACTCAATGGAATTCCCTTGAGCAATCGCGTAATGATAAATGCCGAAAACCCCTGCAAGAAATAACAGTGACACAAATATAATATGCCATATCAGTTCGCCCGTTAATAAAGGTTCATGGCGGGGTCTGGGGGAACGGCTCATAGTCCCTGCTTCCGTCGGTTCAAAGGCCAGCGCTATACCAAGTGTGACAGCGGTAATCAGGTTAACCCAAAGAATTTGTATTGGCGTAACGGGCAATGTCATACCGAAAAGCAAGGCGACAATAATTGTCATGGCTTCTCCGGCATTGGTCGGCAAAGTCCAGCTAATTACTTTTTTAATATTGTCATAGACCGTTCTGCCTTCCCTAATTGCAGCAACAATAGAGGCAAAGTTATCATCGGCCAGAACCAGTTCCGCTGCTTCTTTTGCAGCTTCGCTTCCTTTCTTTCCCATGGCAATTCCGGCATCCGCACGTTTAAGCGCCGGAGCATCATTAACCCCGTCTCCTGTCATGGCAACGGTCATACCGTGAGACTGCAAAGCCATGACAAGGCGCAGCTTATGTTCAGGGCTCGTTCTGGCGAAAATGTCACAGGTCAATACAGCCCCGTAAAGGCTAGCATCGTCCATATTATCAAGATCTGATCCCGTTAGAACTTTATCGAAATTTTGCAGCCCAATCTGCTTACCGATGGCGGCAGCCGTCTTTGCATGATCGCCTGTAATCATCTTCACACGAATACCGGCTTTATGGCATTCTGAAACTGCGCCGACAGCTTCGCTCCGTGGCGGATCAATCATTCCCACCATGCCTAATAAAGTCAGTGAACCGTCAATATCTCTATGTTGTAAAACTGTTTTGTCAGCCTTTACCGATTTTACGGCAAATGCAAGTACACGCTGTCCTTGGGCGGCAATGGCTTCGATCTGATCATACCAATAGTCCTTATCAAGTTCTTCCTCACCGACATTACTAAAGCGCTGATTAGAACACATTTCTATGAGTTTTTCAGGCGCGCCTTTTACAAAAATAAAAGCATGGCCGTCGTGATCGTGATTAAGGGTCGCCATATAACGACTGTTTGAGTCAAAAGGGATTGCATCGGTCCGCGTCCATGAACGCCGTTCTGCTTTAGGATCAACATTAGCTTTGGCTGCAAAAGCGAGTAATGCCCCTTCCATTGGATCGCCTTCAACTGACCACCCCCCCTCATTTTGTCGCAAAGAAGCATCGTTACAGAGTGTGGCTGCACGGGCAAGCTCCTCTAATATCGGGTGTTGAGGGTGATTAACTTTCTTACCGTTTGATTTCACAGAGCTTTCAGGTGCATAGCCGGGAGCTTCCAACGTAAAGTAATCTCGGCTATTCAGCACTGAAACGACTGTCATTTCGTTAAGAGTAAGCGTACCGGTTTTATCCGTACAAATTACGGAAACAGAGCCTAGTGTTTCTATGGCGGGTAATCGCCTGACAATAGCATTGCGTTTTGCCATTGCCTGCACACCAACGGCGAGTGTGATGGTCAGCACAGCAGGCAGCCCCTCCGGAACGGCAGCAACAGATAACCCCACCACGGCCATAAACATCTCGGTAAAATCATAATGAGAGATAAAATAAACAAATGCCAGTAATAAAGAGGCAATAATAAGAATAAAGACCGTGAGCCATTTGGCAAAGACACTCATTTGCGTCACCAAGGGCGTTGTTAGTGTTTCCACTTCGGATAATAGGTCGCTAATACGGCCTATTTCTGTGTAACTGCCCGTAGCGACAACCACGCCTTCGGCTTGCCCGCTCGTAACGAGCGTTCCGGAAAAAACTACACAGGCTCGATCTCCCAATACAGCCTCTTTAGAAACGGGCCGAATGTGTTTTTCAACAGGAACTGACTCTCCGGTCAAAATGGCCTCTTGAACCGACATGCCGTGTGCATTCAGTAAGCGTATATCGGCAGGCACTTTATCACCGGCTTCAAGTAACACAATATCACCGGGAACCAGCTTTTCACTATCGATGCCGATACGCTCTCCGTCACGCATCACGTTAGCATGGGGAGCCAGCATATGACGGATCGCATTCATGGCTTTTTCCGCCTTGCCTTCCTGAATAAAACCAATCAAGGCATTGGCTACGACTACCGCCAAAATAACGCCGGTATCAATCCAATGATCAAGGGCGGCTGTAATAATAGACGAGCCGATCAAAACATAGATAAGTACATTGTGAAATTGTAAAAGAAAGCGTACAAGCGAATTGCGCCTTTTTGCTGCAAGCAAGCGGTTAGGGCCGGTATCTGATAAACGCCTCTCGGCTTCTCGGGAAGATAGACCCTCAGGTATACTGCCTAAGATTTTAAGTGTTTTTTCAGTCGAAAGGCTATGCCAATCATTTCTTGCCTGCTTTTCATATTTTTCTGCCACGCCCTGCTCCGCATCGCTTAAGCTTTCACCGAGGAAACAATACCATGCGGTTTAAGTGTGAACAAAAAACATGATAGCTGCCGAATGGTTTTTCTTAGCTGTCTGTTTCCCTCTCATTTCACAAATGTAATCTGAAATAAAAGGATTCCTATTAATAAAGTTTAATTTTAGCTTTATTATGAACTAGCTATTTTAAGAGAGCAATAGGGTATTTTAAAGCTAATAACAAAGCATCTACATTGGGTTAGTCCGGAAAAACCTTCCGTAAAAAAACCAATGTAAAGGCTTCTATTTCATCTCCCCGACAGTCCCTCTAACTCTTCTATAAACAATAGGTTTTTAAAGGAGGAAAACCGTTAAACTCAACGGCACTATAGGTAGAGGTATACGCTCCTGTTGACAGCCAATAAAGCCTGTCCCCGATTTCTAAGCTTAAGGGAAGCGCCGGTTTATAATTCTCATACATAATATCGGCACTATCACAGGTAGGGCCTGCAAGAACCACCCTTTCCATTTCTCCCTTTTTCTCACAATAAACGGGATATTTTATTGATTCGTCAAGGGTTTCTATGAGGCCGGAAAATTTACCGACGTCCGTATATATCCACCTATTTAGAGCGGTATTATCTTTTCTTGATATCAAGACAATTTCACTAACCAAAACCCCTGCGTTTGCAACAAGAGATCGACCCGGTTCAATGATGATTTCCGGAAGGTGATCGCCAAAATCTTCTTTTAAAAAACGGGTGATTTCTTGAGAATAGGTTTCGATGTCATTTGTTTGAGTCGTATACTTGGCCGGAAAGCCTCCCCCCATATTAATCATTTTTAAAGCAATGTTATTTTCCGTTAACAAGCGTTCGAAAATATTTTTGACCTTGGCGATGGCGGAATCCCATGCGCCGATATCCCGCTGTTGGGATCCGACATGGAAAGAAACGCCATAGGGCTCTAAGCCCAGATCTCTTGCCAAAATCAACAGATCCATGGCCATGTCATTTTGACAGCCGAATTTACGGGACAAGGGCCAATCGGCCGTATGGCTACCTTCGGTTAAAATACGAAGATAGATTTTTGAACCGGGAGCCTCAGCCGCTATACTGCGGACATCTGCCTCCGAGTCAGAAGCAAACATTCTGATACCTTTTTCATAAAAATATTTAATATCTTTGCGTTTTTTTATGGTGTTGCCATAGCTAATACGGTGGGGTTCAACGCCAAGAGCCAGTATTTTATCAAGCTCGTAGATAGAAGCAACATCGAAACAAGACCCTTTATTTTTTAATAAATTTAAGACGGCATTTTCCGGGTTCGCCTTTATGGCGTAATAAATTTTGGCATAGGGTAAATTCTTTACAAGGCCGTCATACTGGTCTTCAATGATTTTTGTATTAATAACAACACAAGGCGTGTCTACAGAATCGGAGAATTTTTTAATCTCGTCAAATTGCTTTGACTCATAGTAGTCTTCTAGGTTTACTTCTCTCATTTCAATGTCCTTATAAAAAAGCTAAAATATTGCAAAGTATTTCTCATGGTCTCTATCCTACTTCGCCAACCCGTAGCTTGATATAGTCCAAAATTTTCTCTGCAATAATAGGGCCGGTAATTTGTTCTAAACCATGGAAACCCGGTGCCGAATTTGCTTCGCAAATTTTAAAACCGTCCTTATCAAAGAGCAGGTCAATTCCTGCAATGTCCAAATTTGCCAAACGAGCAGCTTCAATGGCAAGCCATTCGGCTTCGGGACTTAGCTCAAAGGAATCAACCGTGCCCCCCTTAGAGAAATTTGCCTTAAAGCTCGATTCAGAAGAGCGTTTCATACAACCGATAACACGGCCGCCCAAAACAAAAACCCGTAAGTCTTTTCCCCTGCTGTGCTCGATAAATTCTTGAATAATAATGTTAGAATCCGCATTATTGGTATAAATAAGCTCCATGATATCAAGAAAACTCTCTTCAGTTTTACAAAGGTAAATACCGGAGCCTTGATTGCCGACCATATTTTTTATAATAAGAGGAAAACCAATTTCACGTTTTACAACGGTGATATTAACAGGGAATTTTGCAAGCATGGTTTTAGGGGTAGGAAGACTGCTATGGGTAAGGAGTTGGTGCATATGTAATTTATCTTTTACTGCCTCAATGGCTCCGGAGCCGTTACAGACATAAGTGCCCAGATGCTCTAATTGCCGAATAACAGCGAGGGCATAAAAAGTCGTAATCGCCCCCATGCGAGGAATGACAAAATCCGGGATTTCTGTGTGTCTGTCATCTATTAAGATGCTTTTACGATCCCCTCGGGTTACAATTAATTCAATTTGCTTTGGCGTTACCACCTGCAAATCAATCCCTTTTGATGCGGCACTCTCTAATAACCTCAACAAGCTATAGTTTTTCCCATCCCAACCGTCTACTGATTTAGAGGATATAAGTAAGCCTTTCATTTTTATGATACCTATTGTTTCCGTTTAAATAGCTACAGTTCACAGTGACTTTTTACACCATTGCCTGCACAGAATTTCAAAAAGGAGAAGGGGCATCGAAAGGCACCTGTTCCTCCAAAAGAATATACTTGTAACACCGAATGGTTTGGTAAGCAATTTATTTGGAGTCGCTTGCCTAAAGTCTTTTTCAAAGATGCAGTGATTGTATTTTCTAGTACTAATTACGGTTTTGTCAATAGAAAGCTATGTTAGAATTTCGATGCTCAAAGCGTGGAGCCCCTCTTTGAATTCGGCATCAAGGCTTTTATAAATCAACCGATGGGCGGTAACTCGAGAAAGGTTGTTAAAAGCCGGAGATTTCAAGCGAATTTTAAAATGAGATTCCCCCGTTCCGGGAGAGCCTTTGTGTCCTTGATGATTGTCGGATTCATTAATCACGTCAAGAACAGATAAGGGAGAAAAAGTTTTTTCCAATTTCTGTCGGATTCTATTTTTCATCTGCATTGTTTTCGTTTTCGTTATTTGAAGGAGAAAGAGGTGAAATTTTAATCAATGTAATTTGATTGCGCAGACGCCGCAAAACCTTCATTTTAAAGCCTGAAATTTTAAAGGTTTGGCCGATTTTCGGAATAGCCCGTGCCTCATACATTAAAAGTCCGGCAAGGGTTGAAGCATCCTCATCAGGCAGATCCCAATCATATTGACGGTTTAAATCCCTGATCGTTGACGCCCCAATGGCAAAAACATCACCGTTTTGTGTTTTCCAAAATTCTGTTTTATTAGGATCATGTTCGTCGTCGATATCTCCTACAATTTCTTCAATAATATCCTCAAGTGTTACAATGCCTTGCAGCGCCCCGTATTCGTCCACAACCAATGCCATATGCTCGCGGCGCTTACGAAAGGCTTGCAATTGCTCAAATAAAGTGGTTGTTTCCGGAACAAACCAAGGTTTTTTAGCGCACTGTAAAATATCTTCTTTCGTAATTTTTTGTGTTTTCTCCGTATAGTCTTGAACAAGCTTTAGTAATTCTTTGGCATGGATAATGCCGATAATATTATCGGGGTTCTCTTGCCAAATAGGGAGCCTTGTATGGTGAGACTCAACAAGTTCCGTGATCATCTTTATGGGATCATCGTCCAAGTTAAGCATTTTAATATCTTGTCGATGCACCATGATGTCTTCAACAGAAACGTCACCAAGGTCTAAGATGCTGTGAAGCATGGCGCGCTCTTCCATGGTTTCGGCATCTCCTTGATGAAGATCAATAATACCGCGAAGTTCTTCCGTGGTGCTTGAAAGGGTCTCCCCCGCACTTACTTTCAATCCCATAAAGCGTAAGACGGAACGTGCTGCCAATTCAAAGACATGGGTGATGGGTTGAAAAACGGATATTAAGCCTTTTAAAAGCGGTGCAACCCCCATCGCAAAGCTTTCAGAGCGGCGCATGGCATAAAATTTTGGAACAACTTCTGAGAAAATAACGATAATAACAGTCATTAAAGCCGTTGCGTAGGCAACGCCCGCTTCTCCGACCCATGAAATAAAAAGCCCTGTTGCAATGGAAGAGGCTAAAATATTCACCATATTGTTGCAAATCAATAATGTGCTGATAACCTTTTCCATTTTTTCTTTTAAAAGGTTAACGATACCGGCGCGTTTGTTGCCCTCTTTGCTAAGCGTATGGAGTTTGGCACGAGAAGACGCTAAAAACGCAGCCTCCGTACCGGAAAGAAGGGCCGAGAGAATAACAAGGATAAAAATTGCCCCAAGGGACAAAGCAACAGAAACAGTCATTAATTTTCAAAATCCATTTTATAGAGAACACTTTTTTTTATATTAGTCGTATTTGGATTTTTTGCAAAGGATCCGCAATTTACCATGAAAGCTCTTCCATTATGTAAGTGGGCACGGCACCAAGGGCTTGAATTTTTTCCTGTATAAGGTCCATGGAGGTGGATTTCATTTCTTGAGAAGTCATCTGTAATTCGACGGCTGTCGTATCGCTCATGCCTAAAAGAGAATCGATTTTCATGGCCATCGCCCCCTTTATATCCGTTAAAAAAGAATCGCCAAAAATTAAAACATCACTTTTTTGAAAAGGTTCTAAATCTCTTAAGAGAGACTCATAAAAAGGTTTATAGGGTTTTCCATGATAACCGACCTGCCCTCCGAGGCTTTCATAATAGAGGGCTAACGCCCCTGCCCTAATAGATTGTTGACCTTGATATTTTACGTATAAATCAGGGCTTGCACATAATAAGGGCAACTCGAGATCGGCTGCTTGTTTCAAAGCGGGCTTATAATATTCAAGATCACTGTGCCATTCGTCGGGGCCAAGGGCTAAAATGAAATCGGCTTCGTCTATAAAGGTTACACGGCTCAGATTTAGCCCCTCTAAAAGGGATAGGGATTGAGACGACCCGATGACATAACATTTTTTTCCAAGGGATGAATGAAAAGCATCTTTTCTGTCTTTTAGGGCATGGAAGACTTCTTCACCGGATGTAATAACGTGCTGGTAAAGGGAAGGAGGAATACCGATATTAGCCAAATCCTGAATAAGGACATGGCGACGTTTAGGAATGTTCGAGAAAATAGCAACGTTTTTCCCCAAGCCCGCTAAGTTGCGCAAGCACGTAAAAGCTTTCTCACTTAGGCGCTTTCCGTTATGAAGTGTGCCAAAAACGGGGAGCACAAAAACACTGTAGCGATCAACAACGGTTGATAAATGAGTTATGTGTTTTGTTGACGTATTATTATGTATCATGAAAACAGCTTACCATATTTCATCACGCTCTAAAATAACAAGTCATAATTTCGATATTTTTCTTACGAGGGCCGCTAATGTACCAATTTAATTTCCACCGATCTGCGGAGAGGATTTCAAACCGGCCTTTATAATGATCCCGGCCACAAAGATGCTCAATACTTTGTGAGGATTGAGTAAGTTCATAAAAAAGGCGCCGGTTGGGGAAAAAAATGCGACAACGGTCTTTGGCAAGAAACCGATACAGGTAGGATGTCGCAAAATCAATCTGTTGACCGTTCAAGGCATAGGCGCCGGATTCGTCGTAAAGGGTATGCAAAGGTTTTTGGATGAAACGGGCGTGTCCCTCAAACCTTAAGGGGTGTTGAAAAAGGCCTTTTACGTTACGCTCAAAACGCCAAGCCCCTTTAAAAAGGTCAGGAAAATTTATCATGATAACAGTTATTAGCACAAAAAAAGCCCCTGCACCATATGAAGCCTTTGTGATAAACTTTAGAAAACTAAAAACAAAGTTTGAAAATGATCCGACTTAATCTCCTGCGTCTTGCTTTAATGACGTCTCTATTCCTTTCGTTTAATCTTTGCAAAGGCAACCCTATGACTTCGTCAGAAATCCCCTTACGTCAGAAAATAGGCCAAATGATTATGGTTGGTTTTCATGCAACCAAGCCTTCGGAGCCTCAAGTAATCTCCTTGTCAAAAAAGATTGAGCAAGGGCTTGCGGGCGGTGTCATTTTCTTTCGTTATAACATTGTTAATCCGGACCAAACACGCACCCTTACCCGGCATTTTCAATCCCTTAAAACCCCCTCACCTCTTCTTTTAGCCGTTGACCAAGAAGGCGGCAAAGTTCAACGCCTTAATGCGAAAAATGGCTTTAAGGATTATAAAAGTGCCAAGGATGTTGCAAAAACCCTTACCCCCAAAGAAGCACTTGCTCACTATGCCGATATGGCTAAGACCACGTCTAATGCAGGATTTAATGTGGTGTTTGGTCCCGTTGTAGACTTAGACCATAACCCGACCCTTGAGTCTGAAAATCCCCCGGTCAACCCTGTTATCGGAGGTCTTGAGCGTGCTTATAGTGCCGATCCGAAAGTCATTGCAGAGTATGCCGCTCAATTTATTGAAGCTCACCGTCAATACGGCATTTTAACAAGCCTTAAACATTTCCCCGGCCATGGCTTAGCCCCCTCGGATACCCATGTCGACTTAACGGATGTCACGGCAACTTATGAATCGGAACTTGAACTTGCTCCTTATGAAATTCTTGCCGAAAAAGGCTTGATTGATATGGTAATGACGGCTCATGTTATGATGCGTAATTTGGATGAAGATTATCCGGCGACCCTTTCTCCGATAATTTTAAAAGAGCTTTTGAGAGAAGGAAATAATCCCTATGACGGCGTTGTAATTTCCGATGATCTTTTTATGGGAGCCGTTCAAAAAAACTATAGTTTTGAAGAAATCGTTTTGTTGGCTGTGGAGGCTGATGTAGACATCCTTTTGTTCTCTATTAATACGGCAGCGCAAAAAGGTATTAATGCCGAAGATCAAAAACCGGTCGATGCAAATCTTGTTGATAAGGTTATTGATATTATTGAAAAAGCGATTAAGAGCGGCCGCCTTACCCAAGAGCGCATTAACAAATCCTATGAGCGAATTATCAAAATGAAGAGCGCCTTATAAAACACCGTCTAAAAAAGACCCCGTGTCCGTCACGGAGTGTTTTATATTTTGGGGCTTTTCTTTCTTTATGTCAGCGCAACCTCTTGTTTTGCTCTTGTGATCTTATTCATCCAAAGACCGCTTATCAGAGTAATTGCAATGCACACCAGCGCAATCAATGACATGTTCTCAAATAAATCTCCGTAAACCGTTAGGGATTTTACAGCATCCAGGGATTCGAGATTTTCTTCAGGGAGACTGGCAAGCTTTGCAAGACTACTCCCGAAGAGATAGGAAAAAGACACCCCCATCATAACGCCTCCCATCATAACACCTTCGAGGTTTTTAGGAGAAAGCCTCGAGCACAAAGAGAGTGTCACGGGATAAATACAAATATCCCCCATGGAGAGAAAAACCATACCGATTACAGCATACCACAAAGCGGATATCCCCCCTTCTGCTTGCCCCGATACGCACCCCATATAGATAATAAAATAGGAGAATCCGATAAAGCAAAAGCCCAGAGCGTACTTTGTAGAGCTTTGTAAGTCTTTACCTTTCCGAGCCAAACGCATCCAGAGGTAGGAAAAAAGTCCGCCAAAAAGGAGAACGGTTAAGGGATCGATCGATTGAAAAAAGGCGGTCGGAATGGTCCAACCTAACAAGCTTCGGTCAACATTTCTCTCAATGAACAGAGTCAAAACCATGCCGGATTGTTCAACAAGAGCCCCCGATAAGAGGAGAAGGAAAATGGCAAGGACGAGAGCCAGTATGTTTTTTCTTTCTTGAGAAGTACTTTTGGCTGCAATGTTAACAAGGTAAACCAAAAAGAGAATACCGATCACAGGCAAGATATTGCTAAAGGTTTCATTCGCATAAACCATACCGGCAAATAACGGCCCTGCCAGCAAGCCGCCCAGCAACGTAACATTTGAAAGTTTTTTTCCTGAAAAACGGGGAGACTCAACCGGAGAAAAATGATGACTGTTGATTAGAAGAATAAGAGCTCCCAAGATCATCCCAAAGCCTGCAATGCCAAAGCCGTAGTGCCAGCCGTATGTTGTTCCGATATATCCGCAAATGAGAGGTGCTAAAAAACCACCCGCATTAATGCCTAAGTAGAAAAGGGTGAATCCTGCGTCCCGTCGTTGGTCTTCTTTCTTATAGAGCATACCGACCAGCGCAGAAATATTTGATTTAAAGAGTCCCGTTCCCGATATGATTAAGCCAAGGCCTGTGTAGAAAAAAGCCTCTCCGAAAGGAAGTGCCATACAAAAGTGTCCTGCAGCAATAACGAGACTTCCCATAATAATCGCCCGTCGGAAACCGATAAGTTTATCGGCTAAATAGCCGCCGATAAGAGGCGCTGCATAAGCTAATGCAGCGTACAGCCCGTAAATACCATAGGCACGTTCATCGGCATATTTCAGTTGCGAGACCATATAAAGAATAAGAAGAGAGCGCATCCCATAGTAGCTAAAGCGCTCAAAAAGTTCGGCAAAAGAGAGGATAAAAAGGCCTCTCGGATGTCCTAAAACATCCTTAGACTTGTGTGTAACGATATTTACCGTTTTTTGCAGTTGCATATCAGTTGTCCTTTAAGGAAGAAAAAATTAAAACAGGGTCGTATTGTTTTGGGGGAAAATAACATGGCGCAGCTACGCGCGCTTAGGGGAGCGACGGGAAATTTTAAAAACAAAAAAGGAGCAATTTATATAACTCATGTAGACATGGTAGAGTGATACTTCTCTTGCTGTCAACGCCTTCTTCTTATTTTCTATAAAATTTTAGAGAATAGAATGTTGAAAGGGTTCTGTAATCTGAAATAAAACAAAATGCAAGCAATACGTTAAGGGTGAGGTGTTATAGCTATAACAGTGATGTCTCTTTTGTCAGGGCCGTAATGCCAGAAAATTCTATAGGCTTTTGGCGTCTTGTTTTCCGCATATGCTTCAAATATCTTAATCCCAAATTCTCGACTTAACGAATCATACTCATGTGTATTAAGACTAGGATGTTTGGGATTAGTTTCAAGATATCCAAGTGCTTTGTTTACAGCTTTAAGGCGCTTTTCTTGACTAGGTTCGTTGTTCAGTTCTATAAGATTATTTGAGGCTTCTTCCGTAAACAATAGTTTGAAATTCATTAATGATCTTCTTCAGCATACTTAGAGAAGCTGCCTCGGTATGTTGTTTTATTTTCTGAAGATTGTTTCAAGCCTCTCTTAACGCTTTCGAGAGCTTCCTTATTATTAAAAAGCCATTTCTCAGAAAGGGGCATTTCAGTATAAGGCTTCAAAGTAATTTCCATTGTCTTTTCATCAATGATGACTTTATATCCGCTAATACCAGGAGAAATCGCGCCTAAGCATATGCGGCCTTTAGCATCAGGACGTAATATTTTATTTAATTGCATGTTGTTCTCCCACACCTAATATTTACCTTATAATTGCATTATAGTCAAAAGTGGGAAATAAATCAAGTGGGAATTTCCATCTGTGGATTTTTAAGGAGGAAGGCTCGAAAATAAAACTATATCTGCCTCTCCTATGGATCATTTTCTTCTTTTTCCTGCCCGAAGCTTTTTAAAATCTGATAATCTGAAAAGAACAGGAGAACAAAAAAACAGGAACGGTGATTGAAATCATGACAACACATTCAACGGACATCTGTATCATTGGTGCCGGATCGGGGGGCTTAAGTCTTGCTGCAGGGGCAGCGCAACTGGGAGCCTCTGTGACACTCATTGAACGCGGAAAAATGGGAGGGGATTGCTTAAATTACGGCTGTGTCCCCTCAAAAGCCCTCTTAGCTGCCGGAAAAGTTGCCCGGACTTTCCGAGAGGCTCGAAAGTTCGGTATCACCTCTCAAGAACCAAACATTGATTTCAAGGCCGTCCATGATCACGTGCACGATGTCATGGCACAAATAGAGCCTAACGATTCCCAGAATCGCTTTGAAAACCTTGGCGTGTATGTCATTCGAGAAGAAGCCCGCTTTGTTGACAAACATACCCTTCAAGCAGGTAATAAACTTATTAAGGCGAAATACATCGTTGTTGCAACAGGGAGCTCTGCTTTTATCCCTCCCCTTCCCGGTCTTGACAAAACACCTTACCTCACTAATGAAACTATTTTTGATCTGACAGAATGCCCGAAACACTTGCTCATTATTGGGGGCGGCCCCATCGGCATTGAAATGGCACAAGCCCATCGTCGCCTTGGCGCAGAAGTCACCGTCATTACCGGCCACAGCATTCTGCCGAAAGACGATCCGGAATTGGTTGAGGTTGTAAAAAAACAACTTTTCCAAGAAGGGATAAAAATCTTAGAAGACTCTAGTGTTGAAAAGGTCGCTAAAACAAGCGACGGCATTACCGTGACAACCAAGACCTGTACCTTAAAAGGCTCTCACCTTCTTGTGGCAACAGGTCGCCGAGCTAACTTAGAGCCCTTAAATCTTAAGGCTGCCGATATTGCCTGCACGCCTCTTGGAATCAGTGTCAATCCTCGCCTTCAAACTTCGCAAAAACATATTTACGCTATGGGTGATTGCATCGGGGGTTACCAATTTACCCATGTTGCCGGTTATCATGCCGGCATTATTATTCGCAACATTTTGTTTAAACTCCCCGCAAAAACTAATTTTTCTGCTGTTCCCCGGGTGACCTATTGCGATCCTGAACTTGCCCATGTCGGGCTCGGCAACAAAGAGGCTTTGGCAAGATTCCCTGACGCCGTTACCCTTCGGTGGCCCTTTGCAGAAAATGACCGTGCCCTTGCCGAACGCGCAAGCGAGGGCTTGATTAAGATATCCGCAAAGAAAAATGGTGAGATTCTGGGCGTCGGCATTGTGGGAAAAAATGCAGGTGAGCTTTTATTGCCGTGGATTATGGCCGTAAAGGAGAAGAAAAAGGTCGCCGATATTGCAACGCTCATCGCCCCTTATCCAACTTTCTCGGAAGTCAGCAAACGGGCTGCCGGTAGCTTTTTCACCCCCAAACTTTTTAGTCCGAGAACCAATAGAATCGTACGATTTTTAATGAAGTGGTTTTGAGGAAAATACCTCTTAATTGTAAACCTTAAATTTTTATTTTTCAAACTGTTAAAGGATGTTTTTAAGGCTTATATTGAAGATAAGGAAAATAAAAAAAGCAAAATAAAACAGGGTCTCCTTCCTTTATTTTTGTCCTTTAAAAGATAAATCAAGTAGGCCGAGGAGAATCAAATGACCTATCGACACAGAGGAACCACAAGCCAAGGTGAGAAATTTTCAAAAAAGACCGTTGATCAGGTTTGGTCAAAGGCCTGTGAGAGAATGCATACCCACGACCTTATTGAAACGGCTCTGCAATTTTTCTCAGAGAAATTTAAAGAAGGTACTTATTGCTTGGATGACTACGGTCACATTATCAGCCGAGAGGAATACGGCCAAGAAACCCGCCATGGTTGGGAAATTGATCATATTTACCCCGTTGCTACGAAAGAGACTTATGAGCAAGGCGTTCATAAAATTGACGAACTTGACAATTTGCGAGCCCTCCATTGGGAAGCGAACAAGCGCAAAGGCCGCCTTGACCCGAAGACCTATGAGCTTGAGTGGGAGTGGGTCGTTTTGAATAAGGCTTCTTAAAGCAAGGACACTCCGGCCGTGATAGAGAAGGTTCCGACAAAAAGTCTTCCCCTGACGGGGATTGACGCCCTCCTTTCGGAAGCTCGGAACCTCTCACAATTCAAAGATGTTGCTCTCTTAACGAATAAAGCCTGCGTTACGGTTAAGGGCATTCCAACGGCCTATGCCCTTGGAGAGATCTTAAAAGATAACCTTCAATGTTTATTTTCCCCCGAGCACGGCTGGTCTGCCAAAGGAGAAGACGGTAAAGACGTCTCTAATGAGGTAGATTCTCGGCTCAATAAAAAAGTCTATAGCCTTTACGGGGCGTTGTTTGACGAAAATCTTTCTCGCTTGAATGACATTAAAACCCTTATTATAGATATTCAAGATGTGGGAGTTCGTTGTTATACTTTTGCGGCGACTTGCGCTAAAGTTTTAGATTATCTTTCGACTTTAGAAAAGCCTCCCGCTATTCTCATTTGCGATCGCCCTAACCCTCTGGGAAAAACGGTAAAAGGCCCTTCTTTTAATCCGAATCGTCAATCCCTTGTACAGTATTTAAACGTTCCCTTTCAGCACGGACAAACCGTTGGGACGCTCCTCACCCGTTACAACGCCTCCCTAATAAAACCTGTCTCCCTAAAGGTTATTCCCCATAAGGATGAATTTTATCCTTTTAAACACCGTTGGGTTGCTCCCTCACCTGCTTTACCGAATTGGACATCGGTACTACTTTATCCGGGATTGGTTCTATTGGAAGGTGTTGTGCTTTCTCTTGGTCGCGGGACAGATAAGCCCTTTTCATCCCTTGGGGCGCCCCATTTAGATACGACAAAACTCCTTAAAAGTTTGGGGACTATTCAAGGCATTTCTGCTACTCCCCTCACTTTCACGCCTCAAAGCAGCGTCTTTCAAAACAAGACGTGCCAAGGTATTGAATTTCAAATTACAAACCTGAAAAACGTGCAGAGCTATGATCTCGGCCTTCAGCTTATTCGCACCCTCTCCAAAATTGATCCTGATTTTCAATGGGTTCAAAACAAAGAAAAAGGCAGCTATTGGATAGATGCCCTCTTGGGAAGTTCTGATTTTCGCCTTAGCTTATAAAACGAGCCATCTTGGTCGCAGTATTTATCTACCCTTTTCCGTCCCCTTTAATGCAAGCTGTTGATAGAGGGTGCGAGCCAAATTATCCAACAAAACGCCTAAACGAATATAAAGCGGAAGGCCTTTGAGTCTATGCATCGGGCCAACGGATTCAAAAGTAAAACCTTTCAAATCCTTTTGAAGAAAGAGTGTTTGCGTCACAAGACCTTGATAGCGAACAAAGGGATTCTCCGAAATAATCAAAACATGCCCCTGTATCGGCCTATGCTTATCGGCAAATTCCTCGACGGTGTCCCCTGTTGTTGCACGGTGTGTGCCGTCTTTTTTAGGCGACTGAACATAAATCGGTTTATAAGCATATAATTCGGGTGTTAACTCTAATTTCTCCCACAAAAAAGGCGCTAAATCCAATTCATTTTCAGGAAGAGTCTTAGGGATAACCCATCCTTTGCGAAGGGGGTAAAAAGTAGACGAGGCTAAAACAGAGGCATTTTCCCCGGGTAAAAGGGGTCTGTCACCACTTAGGAAAACGATCTGTGTTGTCGGTTGGAGGGTAATACGCCTTTCCGCCACAAGGCGGTTTAAAAACATAATCCGATTCTCCATACTTTTTACCGTACTGGCCATAATTAAGACATAGTCGACTTTTTTAATCAAAGGATAAACGTCTTTTAATTCTCCAAGATCTTCAAAAACCTTATAGATCGCGTTTTGTTCTTCTTGTGTTAAACAGTCGTTAATCAAGGTTTTGTAATGAGAAAGGCTCTCCGGTGCAAACCGTTCATACCCTCGAGGCCTTAGGAAATTTTTCTGAGCAAAAACATTCATATCCTCCAAAGAGCTCTCGGAAGTTAAATCGGTCTTAAAAGCTTGGAAAATTTTAGCAACATGCTTTTCCCTACTATTTTCCGGGGAGGTATCCTGAAGGGAACAGGAAATCAACAATACAGTAATAAAGAAGAAAAACGACGTCTTAAACAGTCTCTTTTTTAACACGATTAGAGGACTCCCTATTGTTCTGTTACCTATAAATTCTTCCAAAACACTTTCTCGTCTAACAACGTAGATTCTGTTTTCTTTTACGCCGCTTTTTTACGGTTCTCAGGCGCTAAAGAAGCGTTTTGCGCCAAGACTTCCGTTGGCGCGGCCAACGGATCACGCAAATTTTCCAAACGTTTTTCGATAAGGTCTTTGTTAGCCGTAAAGCGTTGTAATTCTGTTCCCGTTAACTTAGCTGCCGGCATCATTTTAATGTGTTTGGGGTCAATCTGTTTGCCGTCGGCCAGCAATTCGTAATGCAAATGATTTCCGGTCGCCCTACCCGTACAACCAACATAACCGATGACCTGTCCTTGACGAACGGAACTTCCTACTTTAAGTCCCTTAGCATAGCGGCATAAGTGAGCATAAGCCGTTGAATATTTAGAATTATGTTTTATGCGGATGTAGTTTCCATAGCTACTAAATCGCCCAATCCGTATAATTTTCCCACTGCCTGCAGCCATCACAGGCGTACCTTGAGGTGCCGCAAAATCGACCCCTTTATGCATCTTTGTAAACCCCAAAACAGGGTGGCGACGTTTTCCGAAAACACTGGAAATTCGAGCGCCGTCAACAGGTGTTCGAAGAAGGCCTTTTTTAACGGCCTCGCCGTTTTCATTGAAATATTGAGCGACACCCCCCTTTGGCGTATGGCGATAAATATGAATTTTCTTACCCTGAAGGGTTAAAGAGGCATAGAGCAAATCTCCGGGCTCTTCCTCTAGGCTTTCGGCATTTTTATGAAAATCAAAGAGCAAACAATAGCCATCTCCTGTTTGAAAAGAACGCTGAAAATCAACGTCATAGCTAAAAGCTTGAATCATATTGTGAATGATTTTCGGGTGAGCTCCCTGTTTAATAGCATCCACATAAAGAGAACTTTCGATTTTTCCCTCCGCATGGCGATACTCATGGATCAGTTCTTTTGTCTCTAAACGAGCCTGATAAAGCCCCGCCTCATCCTGCTCAACCACGACGTCTTTTTCAAGGGAAAGCTTGATCACAAGGCGAATCAAATCCTTTGTAGCGCTCTTTTCTGACGGAGGTCGGTAGGTAATGAAAAGCTTGTGGTCCGTCCTTAAATCTCGGGGACTAAAAATTGCTTTAAGAGCCTTGATCAAAGAAAGGGTTTGATCCTTAGAAATTTCAGCGCGATATAAAACGGAGGTGAAATTATCTCCCCGTTTCACATCAAGGGTTTCGTCAATAAATTCCGGTGCTTCCGTCAGAAGTTCTTGTACGTCTTCTCCCTCGCAAGGTTTACATTCCTCATCACGTTGAGCCGTCAACTGCCATTGTTCAATTTGTTGTGTCGTATAGTCCCAAAGAGCAACGGTACAGGCAGTAACAATAAGGAAAGCCCCGCCAAGAAGCCTTAGAGTCGATCGTTGCATTATGCTGTGCAAAGGGCTCATATTTTCTTCACTAAATTCTAAAAAATAAAACGGATATTCCTTTATTCATACTGATATTTTACCCGCCAGTCCAGAGGTAACCTATTTTAATTTTGTTGAAAAAAAGTTAAAATCTTAACGAAGTATTAAGATTGCTCTGAAATTCTGGAAGTATCCTGTAATTTTAACAAGGGCTTTTCCCGAATGATCAAGCGTTTTATCTCTTTTTGTTTTTCAGTTTTTCTGATGTCATTTTCAATGACCCATGCAATAGATCTGACCCCTTCTTTAAAATCGAAACTGGAGAACACCCAAGCCCTTAATGCCGCAAACGATCAAGTGAAAAATGCGGCTCATTTTTATAAGGCTCGTGATTTTAAACAAATTTGGGTTGACGGGGTCGGTTTTACCTCCTCTGCAGAAGAAATCCTTGGCGTGCTAAGAAATGCCGCCGCCGAAGGTCTTGAGCCTCGTGATTATGTCCGTGCCGTTGAACTTGTCGACGAAGCGAGAAACAACTCGGGCAAATTATTGGAGGCTGAAATTGCACTCACAGCCCTTGCTCTTGAGTACATTGACGACCTGTTGGGCGAGCGCTTAAATCCTCAAAAAATCGGAAGATCTCTTTATCTAAAAGCAAAAAACATCGATGCAGTCCGAATCATGATCGAATCCATGGCAAAGGATCCTTCCGGAAAATGGCTGGCTGACTTGACCGTCAGTCATCCCGAATACCAACTTTTAAAAAACAAATTGGCCGAGTACAGGTCTCAAAGTGCTCAAAAGAATTATCCAAAACTCTCAATGGGCAAGAAAATAGAACTCGGCAGCAGCGGCGGTCGCGTTGAAACGCTTCAATGGCAATTAAGCGCTTTGGGATATCTCACGGGAAAAAATACGCAAGGCACCGTTGATGCTGCAACGGAAAAAGCCATAAAGTCCTTTCAAGAAGAAAATCATCTCAAGCCTGACGGCATTGTCGGGGCAATTACCGTTGCTGCTTTAAATAGCTATAACCTTGACGATCGCATTCGCCAAATCATTGTTTCCATGGAACGTTGGCGTTGGTTTCCGGAGGACTTGGGAAAGCGCTATGTTATGGTCAATATTGCCGGGTTTGAATTAGCTGCCGTTGAAAACGGTGTTGAAAAACTGCGCATGCCCGTTATTATCGGACTTACGTATCGTAAAACCCCCGTATTTTTCTCGAAAATTGATTCCGTTCGTTTTAACCCTGCTTGGCATGTCCCCCGGAGTATTGCCGTCCAAGATAAACTTAAGAAAATTCGAAAAGACCCCGGCTACTTAAACCGCGGGGGTTATATTTTATATAACGCGGACGGCAACAGAGTGGATCCCCATAATGTTAACTGGAGCTCTGTTTCAGCCTCTAATTTCAATTTCCGTATTCGTCAAAACCCGGGCTCTAACAATGCACTTGGAAAGATCAGATTTGCCATTAAGAATCCCTTTAATGTCTATCTGCATTCCACACCCGACAAGCATTTATTTGAAAAAGAAAGGCGTAGTTTTAGCTCAGGTTGCATTCGGGTCGGTGATCCGAAAGCCCTGGCTGTTTTTATCTTTAATGATGAAGGTTCATGGCCCTATGATCGAATTGCCCAAAATATGGAAGGTACGCAAACTCAAAATATTTCCCTCAAAGATCCCGTTAATGTATATATTTCCTATTTTACTGTTTGGAAAGGCAGCGATAACAAATTGCGTTTTAGTCAGGACCTTTACGGTCAAGATAAAGAAATTTGGGAAGCCTTACAAAACAGAAGAGGAAATCGTATCTAAGGATGTGAAAGGCGTAGCGTATGGTGAACAGAAAAAAAGTTATAAAAACCAATGAACAATGGCAGATCGAGCTTACACCTGATGTCTATTATATCTGTCGCTTAAAAGGGACGGAATCCCCCCACTCCGGTAAATACTGCCGGCATTTTGAAAACGGCTATTATCACTGCGCCTGCTGTGATGCGCCCCTTTTTTCTTCTACGGCCAAGTATGAAACAGAGTGCGGATGGCCTAGTTTTTATGAACCTATTACGGATATTTCCGTTGATTATCGCCGTGATACTTCTTTGAAAGTCGCCCGTGTTGAAGCCATTTGCAGCACATGTCATGCCCACTTGGGTCATGTATTTAACGACGGCCCCGAACCGACAAAACATCGCTATTGCATCAACTCCTTAGCTCTAAACTTTAAAGCAGAGAAAGAGGATAGCTTATAACGTTTTAAAGGTTTGAGGAGTGAAAAACAAAAGGCTTACCCTAAATGTTTATCCAAGAAAGCGATAAGCGTTGTCGCGAAGGCAACAGGCGTTTCTTGCATAGGGTAATGCCCCGCATTGTCGATCTCAAAAAGTTCACACTTCGGAAACCACTTTGCAAAGGTTTTTTCAATAATTGGGCGACGGTAGGCTTCTGCATCTCGATTGCCGAAGATAACGGCCATTGGGACTTCAAGTCCTTTAACTTCCTCTAAAATATCAGAGTTTAAGAAAAGGTGCATATACCCGACGCGAGCCTCGACAATGGAGGTTTGCCGCCAATTGCGCACTTTAAAATCCGCCCATGTTTTGCCATAACGATTATCGGTCATCATATGGACTGCTTGGGCAGCAAACTCATCATTATCCGTTGCTGCAGCTGTCATAAATCCTAAAATTTCCGGGGTAACACCGGGTGTTCCCGTTGCACCGACGGGCGTGACGGCAATAAAACTTTTAATACGTTGACTCGCTAAGGCACAAATAAATTGCCCCATAAGAGCCGACATAGAATGACCGACAAGGTGAAATTGAGGCCACCCTAAATGATCCGCAGTATCAATGATATCTTGAGCCACCTCGGCCAATGTGTACTGCCCTGCATGTTCCTTAGACAGGCCATAACCCCTAAGGTCTATGAAAGCATATTTATAATTATCTTGATCAAAATAAGGAAGGCAGGGATCATAACTCGAATGGTCGGAAAACCAATCATGGAGAATGATAACTTTCTCAGCCTTTGGATTGCGCAGGGCGCCTTTTTTTTCGTAACCTAAAATCATTCTTCTGTACCCTGTCGTTTTAAAACACACCTAAAAAAGGTGAGAGGTCACCGCAACCTAAATAAAAATCGCTGCGGCTGCTTCCTTCCGGACCTGACCGAGTTCACGAACTATTTACCCACGGGACCTCTCATTTGCAAAAATAGTCCGAAGGCGCGCCAAAGGCAAGAAATTTTTTTCACGTAGCCCATTGACCAGGCGCTCTTTTTTAGGCACTTTAGCTTTATGTAAACCTGTGCGCATTTTCTCGTAAATGAAAAAAGTGCAAGTCAGAGGGCCTGTAGTTCAGTTGGTTAGAACACACCGCTCATAACGGTGGAGTCGTAGGTTCGAGTCCTACCGGGCCCACCATTTTTTGATAAAATGGATCCTTAAAATGTCGACTATTCCCTTAAAAAACACGCTTTATTTTGCAAATGACCATGCCGGTGTTGAGCTGAAAACAGCTCTTATGGCTCACGGCCTGTCCTTAGGATATGATGTCATTGATCTTGGAACGAATACGAAAGACTCTGTTGATTACCCTGATTATGCAAAATCCGTAGCCCTTAAACTCAAACAAGACGTCGACGGGATTGGCATTTTAATTTGTGGAACAGGTATCGGCATGAGCATTTCCGCCAATCGCCACCCTTGGATTCGAGCTGCGCTTTGCAGCAAGAACCTCAAAATTACCAAACTTGCCAGAGCGCATAATCATGCAAATGTATTGTGCTTAGGAGCTCGGTTTATAGATGTCGCTCCTGCAAAAAAAACCCTTGAAACCTTTCTCACGACCCCCTTTGAAGACGGCCGTCACGAAAAGCGTGTCCGGAAAATGTGTTAATCGGTGTTAAGCGTAAGTAGGAAAAGACTTGCTACTTAAATAAATCCTTCGTTCGTTCTGCTCGCTACAAGATTTCTTAACCTTGCAGTTGCAGCTCTTTGCAACTTAGGCGGTAAATCACCGCTATCAATAGCTTTTTCTAAAAAGTCACTTGCTTTAGAGTGGTTTGGGCTCTCTAAACCTTCTCCTTGATCATTCATAAGTCCAAAAGTATAATAAGCCCTTGCAGCAGAAATTCTAGTTAAGCTCCCTATTTGCAAAGCCGTCTCAAAGTTTTTATAAGCGTTTATAAGATTAGGCCTTTCAATGGCTTCCCCTCGATAATCCATCTTGCCTAAAGCATAATAAGCTTGGGATTTAAAGGGATCTGCCAACGAAGGAAACTCTAAAGCAAGAGCATAGTAATTTCGCGCACTCGTATAATTAGGGGCTTCAAGGCCTTGCCCTAAATGCGCCATAGTTCCTAAGAAAAAGTAAGTTTGTGCTGTTAAATCTTCTGAAAGGAGTCCTTGCTCAAGGAGGAATTGAAAAGTCGTCCGCGCTTCGCTATACAAAGGCGCTGCAATGCCGATTCCTTTCATATCCATAAGGGTTAAAAAGAATTTTGCTTTTGCTTTTTCCTCATCAGATTCCCCTTGATTATCAAGTACGGCCCGGTATGAATCGCGACCTGACGACAGGGTTGATATTATCTCTCGCTCTTGGCCTTGACCCTCTTCATTTAGTAAAGAAGCCTTAAGAGGTGATACTTGCATTATGACGGCACCGTCAAGTTAATTTAGGCTGGATGAAATGAGGGCTATGTCTCAAATTTTAGGCGCAAAGAATCCCTTGAGTTGCTTCCTCCCAAATGACCTGGGCTTCCTTAAAAGCGTCTCTTCGGTCTTG
>Ga0210020_1000348_pt1 | contig 46963 bp, 39 predicted proteins | sample CryGeymeta201514_FD_183980 | JGI IMG/M metagenome (GOLD analysis project Ga0210020, IMG submission 183980) | Groundwater microbial communities from Crystal Geyser aquifers in Utah, USA - Crystal Geyser metaG 2015-14 (SPAdes) (version 2) | ecosystem: Environmental > Aquatic > Deep subsurface >... | reverse complement strand
AGCGGTGCCCCATTTTGGGTTGTCTTTCAGCAATTCGACGTAAAGTCGGTTGAGGCGGCTGGTCGCCCGGATGTCAAATGAACTGTCGCGGAGCTGTTTGACCGTGGTGATGCCGGCCAGCGGCAGGAAGAATCCGAAATGATCGGGGAAGTCTGGATAGGCACAGGCAATTGTCTCGCCGCACTCCAGATCCTCCGCCTCGAAATCTATCCCGTCAGTGGAAAGGATAAAACGCGCCTTGGCCTTGCTTGTGGCCGGACTCGCTTTCAGTGCCGCGAGGATCTTGCTGACTTCACCCAACTCTGAGACCGCAATGTGAATATTCTTCGTCTGGAGAATACCGCCCAGGTCGGACTTGTTCGACGCTCCCGAGCGCAACTTCTTGATGGTGGTCGCCTTGTTACCGAACGCCTGGAGAAAAGCGAACGGAAACTCCTCCCGGTCAAACGGTTGAAGGGCTAAATCAGATACAGCTGTTTCAATTTCTACTGCATTCATGGGACATTTTGCCTGAGTGAAGTCATTGGATTTCTGAGCCGCCTCACTCTACCAGAGAGCAGCGAATTCATGAAGGGAAAAGACCCGTTAGCCATCGCCTGCCGCCTTCATCCCGCACAAAAAACAACCGAATCACAGGCTGATAACTCCAGAGACAATAACCACCTTTATTAGTTGCCGGTTTTCCAGAAACTCCATACAGCGATTTCCACAAACCAGGCGCGTGTTTTCCAGACAAACGACCCTCCTTACGGGTTGAGCCGTCGGCCGCGGCGGATCTCGTAGGCCATGGCGCGGATGCGGTGGACTTGTTTCGTGCTGACGGGGGCATTGAGGTAATGTTTGACCCGGTCGATAATAACGCCGGTCTGAATGCGTTCCCCTTCCTTGGCGTTGAGGTAGCAGGTCAACACATAGCGTTCGACCCGGTTCAGTTCCGGTTTACGAATCAGTTCTTCCCGCCGTGTCTGGGAAAATTCGGCCAGCGCCATGCGCAGAAACCACTCCCTGCGCCAGATGTCACTGATGATTGCCAGTCCGCGCAGATCCATGTCTGCAACCGGGTCGCCGATGACCCCCTCGCGGACCATTTTCCACAGCAGTTTGGTCGGCAGGTTGGTGAGTTGGGCCGCATCCTTCACTTCAGTTCTGTCTTCATTTCTGTTGTCCATCGTCTCCTCCCTAATCGTTAAATGACTTTCCTCGTATTTCGTCAAAAGGGCTCCACTGGTTACTGCAATAACTGCAAAAAGGGTTTTTGCGGTTTTTGCAGGACGTTCCCTGGGGCTCTTTTCAGGTTGTTGCAGTTTTTGCAGCTCCCAGGGTAAGGGGTTTTGCTGCGGCGGTGATCGGGTATGGATCGTCATGTCGCCCTCCCTGTTACAGCTGGATGGGTATGGTATCGGGTGGATGTTCGACCTCCGGTGGCCCTGGCGCTTTGCCGTTCGGCGATCAGCCAGCCAAATTCGACCCAGCCGGGACGATTGGGTCGAACCGAGCAGCGACATGATGTCATCCCGGTGAACCAGCAGCTCATCCGGGTTCTGACGCAAGAGCTTACCGAGGGCTTCGACGCTGCTGAGATAACGCTTCAGTTGCGGCGGTTCCGGTGGCGGCAGCAACAGCTCCTTACTGAGGTCGGCGGTAGGATCTTTCGCCAGTTTCTGTCGTGCGGTCTTTCCCACTGCCTCACGGCGCAGTTTGTGCGCCAGCAAGGCGGCTTCATGCTCAGCCTGGGTGGCAACAAAAGACTCCGCCGCCTCCTGCGCCAGGCGCTTGAGTGGTGTCAGCATGGCGTCCATGGCGGGAGATTTCAGCAGCCCCGGCCGACCGACCAGAAGCCCCCACAGGTTCGGAATCACCAGCCAGTCGGTTTCCGCCTGCGGCCCGACAGCGATTTGCCGCCCTAAAACCCCGGCCAGGGCGACCATGGCGGCGACCGCCGGGTAATCAGGCGGGCACTGCATCCGCTCCCAGGTGTCCGACACCCAGGGAGCAAAAGCAGACGGGAGCAGATCCTCTGAAAAAGCCATGACCGGAGGCAACTCCTCGGGCAGTGGGCGCGGACGATTTCCCATATGGGCAGAGGCAATCTCACCAGCGATGAGGAAACGCTTCCCGGCCTGCTTCTTGGCGTCCGATAGCTCCTGTGGCAGGGGAACCTGTTCGTTCATTCGACAGGTTCCGAAGACTTCAAGCGTGCTTCAAGCCAGGCGACCAGGCTGGCGGTTGGATAGGCCACCCTGCCGTTGACGGTGATTTTCCCGTCCGGACCGGTACCACGAGAATCTTCGTTGGCTAAATGACGCGGGGTGACAATGCCGCCGGAAAAGCGGTAAACCTCCCGCCGAGCAACAAAGGATGCTCGCCACTTTTCTTCCAGTGCGTAAAGATCAATTTTTTTCATTCTTCCATCCTTTCCATGAATTCTGGGTCCGGTACGGACCTGGTCAATAATCACTTCAGCGTCTCATCACAGCAGGCATGGGATGGGGTTTTAAGGGGATGGTCCCTGCCCGTCCCACAGAGGCGAAGAGACGACGAGTGCACCTACATAGGGAATGGGGATGGGGGGAAGGTGGATAAGGATTAAGAAGAAAAAAATCAAAAAAATTTGGGGCCGGTCGTGAGCCCTCTTGAAACTCCGCAGACCCTTGCCCCCTATGGACGGCTAACGGCTCCGCCTACCCGCCCGCAGGGTGATTGCGTCGCGCCAGGCGCGTCTGCTCCTTGTGGCACGAAATGTCTGATAGCCGATTGCTTGCGCATTTTGAAACCAGGAAAGGCGAAAAAAACTAGGCAAATGGAGGGTCAGGGCGAGGAGGTCCCGCTCAGAATCAAAAAAGGAGGTTTCCGGGGAGAAATATCAATTCTTACGCTTAACTCGGGCGTCCGGAAGAGGTCGCCACCGGCATATTGATTTTATGCAAGGAACCCATACGAAGGCCACGACAGGGGGCAGTCAAAAGAGCGGTTTTCAGAAATATGAAAAACCATATTTTCCCACCAATCTTTCCACGAAATCTCCCAGCGCCGAAAACTGAAAAAACAAAAGGCTTAGCTGAAATCAGCTAAGCCTTTTGTTTTTTATGGCGGAGAGGGGGAGATTCGAACTCCCGGAGGGTTGCCCCTCAACAGATTTCGAGTCTGTCACCTTCGACCACTCGGACACCTCTCCAAGGTATCAATTCCGTTGTCTTGCGTCTTTCTTTTCGGCTCGCAGCCGCTGAAAAAAGGCGCTGAGCTGGGTACTGCACTGGTGCTGCAAAACCCCTTCGCGCACGAAGACCCGGTGATTAAAACGTTCGTCTTGGGCCAGGTTGTATATGGAACCAGCCGCCCCGGCGCGTGGATCGCGGCAAGCGTACACCAAGTACGGAATTCGCGCCAGAATAATCGCGCCCATGCACATAACGCAGGGTTCCAGGGTGACGTACAGGGTGCAATCGAGTAGCCGCCAGGAGTTGAGCTTTTCAGCCGCCTGCCGAATGGCGATAATCTCGGCATGGGCGGTGGGATCCTGGGTAGTTTCGCGCAAATTGTGCCCACGACCAAGCACCAGCCCGTCACGAACCACAAGCGCCCCGATGGGAACCTCCCGCAAAGCCTCGGCGCAGTCTGCCTCTGCCAGAGCAGCGCGCATAAAAAGCCGATCAACGTCATCTTGTGAACTTTCGGAATCGACCTTCCCGGCCATGGCAGCCTGCTCTTTACGCGACAAGAAATCAGCAAAACACCAAAACTTTACGGTGACAGGGTACTATCACAAAACAACGACAGGGTTCAACCGCTTTTTTGCGGGCCGCGGGCGATCTTTGTTATATTTTTTCGCCTGAATGAAATCTGCTAAAAGTCTCTGGATCATGGCTTTCGCCTGTGCTAGATTGTATACAGTAGACAGTTTATCTTTTAAAGAATTCAACCGCCATCAAATTTTTGGTGGCTTGTTTTGCTGACAGGAGTCGAAAATGACCAGCGAAAATTTAAAAAATGCCCTGCTCAAGGCGATTCAGACGGAAAAAGACGCCATGGATTTTTATCTTATGGGGGCCAGCAAAATTTACGATGAAAAAGCCAAAGCGACCTTTGAATTATTGGCCCGTGAAGAGCGCCAGCATGCTCTTTCGTTCTACAATGCCTGTACTTTCGAACGGCCCGCGTTTGAAGACCTGATGTCAGCGGCCCCTGATCCTGAATCCTCTTGGTTTAAGGCCCTGCAAAAGGCGATGCTGGGGGAATTTGACGAGCGGTTGGCCCTGGAAATGGCGATTGAACAAGAAGATCTGCTGGCCAAAGAACTGAAAATGGTTGCACAAACGATTGATGATCCTGCAATTAAACAAGTGTATCTGACTAATGCCGCCTCAACTCATCACCATCTGGAAATGGTCGAAGCCGATTACCGTGCAATGCTGGGCATGAGCTTATAAGCCGCATTCCATAGAATTGATGTTTAAACCGCTGCGCTACTTGGCCAGCGGTTTTTTATTTACCTGGCGACGAAGGTCACAGTAGATTAGATAGTCGCAAACCATTTGCCCCACTGCGCCCCTGTTGTTCACGGACAAATTATGGAACCTCACTCGCTTGTCATCGTCGATCAGCAACCCGCCCCATCAGCCATATTTCCTGCCTTGCTCAAAACCTTGCACCAGGAATACAACCTCGATGCTTACAGCTGCCGCCAACGCTTGCTGGGGCAGGCCCAGGCCTTGCTTTGCAAGGGGGCAGGCCCACAAATGCAGAAAATTTCTGCCTGCCTGCAGAGCTACGGAATCGAACATTACTGTTTCACCCCCAGCCTGCCGAAATTTTCGCCTTTTCTGCTGAGTCGGCTGGAAATTACCTCGGAAAGTTTAACCCTGTGGGGCAAGGATAAGCATTTCTCCCTCTCAAAAAATTCGCGAACCCTGATCGTGTTGGCTGAGATGTCGGGGAAACTGGTCGAACGCCAAATGAACCAGCTGTTGTCCGCTCACCGTTTTCAGGGGAGCACGCAGCTTAGCACCCTGAAAGATCCGCGCTGGCTGAAGGTGATTTTGCAGGGCCGACCGGTGCTGGATATTTATCTTCTCGACGCCCAGGGGCTGCCCCAGGCTGCCGTGCGGGCCCTGCCGGGGAAATTTGACCATCGCGGCCTGGGCGAACACGCGACCCTCAGCGCCAGCCAGAACCTGGTGAAACTGGCCGAACTGGTCAAGACCTTCTCCCCCGCCAGTCGGTTGGATATGCGCTTCGGGTTGTCGCTGCTACCAGGGGCGAGTTTATCGTCTGGCGCCACCGAGGATCTGATCAATCTGAAGAATAATTTGCGCAACCTGACGCGCTACGCCTGGCTACAGGCCGACATTGACCGTGTTGTTGCCGCGGCGCAAGAGTCAAAGCCGCAAAATAACGAAGCAACCGAGGCCGTAACCACACTGCTAACCAGCCTTAATCCCCAACTGGCCGGGCAGCAACCCCTGATCGATGAATTTGAGCAGCAGCTAAAAGCACAGGTTGAAGATTCCCCAAAGGCGGCGGCGACCAGCGCCGAAGCGCAAGAGCCTCTGCCCCATTTGCCCGCGCCCCCGGCCCTGCAACGTCACTCTCTTTGGACTAGCCCCCAGGCCTTGATCGGTGTGTGTTTTTTTACCGCCGTCACCCTGACGAGCTTTTTAGGAGTCAAGATTCAAAGCTTTGGCCAACTGCTGAGCAGCGCTGCACAAACGGGATTATTGAGTGGGTTTGGAGCCTTTTTAAGCGTATGGCTCGGGTTTAAAACCCTGAAACTGAAACGCTTGGTTGAAAATACCCCAACCAGTAAAATTCGCTCCCTGGCCATGGGTTTGGTCGAAATTAAAGGTACGGCCCGGCGGCAGTTTGCGCTTTTTTCGCCCATGAGTCATCTGGCCTGTGTCTATTATCGCCTGACGCGTTATAAAAAAAATCAAAAAGATCAGTGGGTCGTCAGCAGTATCACCAGCAGTGGTCATGTGCCCTTCTGGGTGGAAGACGAAACGGGTCGTGTCAGTGTCGATCCAACGGGCGCGAAAATTCAAGTCGGCCAGAGTCAGGAAAGTTTTTCCACCAGCAGCAGTGCCCTTGGCGGGTTTCATAGTAAGGATGAAAAATGGCGTGAGGAGCTGATTTATGATGGTGCGCTGATTTATGTGCTGGGCAAGGCTCGGGTTAAAACCGAGCCGGTTCCCAGGCTGAAACGACGCGCCGAGGCCCTCAGGGCGCTGAAGCAGGACGCGCTGAAAATGCGTCGCTTTGATCGCGATGGCGACGGCAAGATCGACGCAACCGAATGGCAAGCCGCCCGTGACTCGGTTGAAGAGCAACTCCAGACGGAAGATTTGAACGCGAGCACCCGGCGCAAACAGCAGCAAGAGCAAATTATTATCGGGCGCGATGAGTTAAAAGCCATGCCTTTCGTCATCGCCGAAGCCGCCGCGGAAGTGCACCTGACAAGGCGTTATGCAATCTATGCCGGTTTTTTTCTTGGCACAGCGCTGGTTTTAACCGGCTTAACCCTGTGGCTGATTATTTCAGGAAGTTAGCTTGAAGTCAGAAGTAATTTTTTTTGCAAAGAAGAGACTCCCCAGGAACGAGCCGATGGGCGCTTTTGTCATAACATACCCGGGAAATATGCTAGAATTGAGACCTTAACGCCCTTCCGCCCCTTTGGGCACCCTGTGGTTATGCCGAAAACAGCCTTCAATGCAATTGAAAACAGCCTTAGCGCCTTTCTCGGTGGTGCGCGAGTTTCCTTGAGTGAACTCGAAAAAGGGGCCAGCACACCAGACCCGGCGGCGCGGGGGGAGATTCTTGGCCGCATCAAGATCGACAAAACCGCCTATCTGTTTCGAGCCGAACGTGATGCCCTTGACTTTACTGTCACCGAAAAGGCCTTTATCCATGAGTTGCTCCTCGCCTTCGAGGGCCTTTCAGGCGGCTTCTCGGCTCAGGGTTATATCGCCCACTTCCGCACCGCGCTGCTGACCTCCCTGACCGACATCGCGGTGGCGCGTTACCTGCGTGGCGATCGCAAGGGCGTCTTCTGGCCGGTACAGAGTCTGCTGCAACTGCTGAAAAACCTCTCGCACCAGAGCTACGAGGGGACTCCGGCGACCACCGGGTTTCTGGTGCTACGTTCTCAGTTGGAGGATTTTCTGGCGGCGGCGGACAAAAACCGTTACAGCTGGTTCGATCTTGGGCGCGAACGTCAGCGGATCAGCGCTGAATTCTTTCGCAACCCCCTCTCTTACCGCTTTGTTGACGGCCTGCGTGCCCTCTATGTGTGCGACATTCGGATGAACGTCAAGGGCATCATCGAGGCCCGTTCCCTCCGACCGCGTGCCTCCATCGAACAGCTTGCCTACCGCGACACCCTCTCCCTGTTGAGCGAGGCCGGCGCTGGGGCCTTTGCCATCTACGTTAACGATGTCGCCGAGGTTGAGGTGCTCCTCGACAGCGACCGCCTGCTGGTGTGGCGGCGCGGATTCTGGGGAATCTATGACCCGGATATTCTGCGCGAATTTCTCGGCGGCCACATCGAAAAACGCTCCATCGATTCCCTGATCTGGACCATCTATGCCCTGTCAAAAGCGCGTCACGGCACCGTAGTGCTCATTGCCAAAGACAGCACCGATCTCGATGCCCTGCGCAAGGGTTCGGTTGGCGGTCGTGACTCCCTGAGTCGGGCGCTGATCGATCATGTGCGCGGTCGCAAGATCGGCACCTTAAAACGCTCCGGTCAACTCAGCCGAATCCTCTCGTCTGACGGCCTCACCGTCATTAACCGCAAGGCTGAACTCCTCGACACCGGGGTGATTATCGACACTTCGCAAGTGAGTGATCTGGTCACCGGTGGCGGTCGTACCACCGCGGCCAACGCCGCTTCGCATTTTGGCCGCGTGGTCAAAGTTTCCGAAGATGGCCCCATCGAACTCTACCGTAACGGCCAGCGCGTCTATCGCTTCGGTTAACCACGCTGATCCGTTTGAGAGTTGTGACGCGTGATGAATGCCTGATGAGCCTGACGCAAACCTTTTCAGGCATACCTGAGGCGCTGCCGCTCCAGACGTTCCTGGGCGTGCACCGCATATTTTGCAATCGGGAGCACCAGCAGCCGTTTGATGCCGATTTCTTCTCCCGACTCCAGACAATAGCCGTAATCGCCGGTGTCAATTCGCTCCAGAGCTGCATCAATTTCCTGAATGAGCCGTGCGGCGCGTTCGCGATTTGCCCAGTTGAAATCAAGCTGACTTTTAGTTGCCGCCTCATCGACCCAATCGGGCTGCCGCATGGGTTCTTGTTCCTGAGGATTGTCCTGGCGCAAAATCTGATAAAGATCCCGTCGCCAGTTGTGCAGCTTGTTGGCAAAAAAGTTCAGCTGATTCGCATTGAGATAGCTTCCGCTTGGCACCTTCTGCTTTAACGCTGAAGAGATCATCGTAAACCTCCGTAAAACCTATTTGTGAAAAAATTCTCCTAAATTTGACGCTGTGCAATGGGGCTGGCTGTGACGCAGCATTTTTGCCAGGTAAAAAACGCAATGATCATGGTCATCAGTTAAGCAATGCCGCAGCTGACGCCCAAAGGTCAGGGTGTCATTTTTGAGCGCGGCCTCGCAGCATTTGTTGTTTTGGTCGTAAAATGGGCAGGCTGAAACTTCATAAGTTAAGTTGTAGGCTCCGGCGATTGTCATATCGTCTCCTTTTTTTGTGGAATCATCGTTTGTGCGTTGGAGGGTGCCAGAAGTTTATTGATGTTTGATTACGATTTTGTCAGGAAATGACGAGAATTGAGAAGAGGGGGAGTCACTAAGGGCTCAGCCGGTTTAGAAAAGCGCTGATTCCCACAGGAACCTGGTGAAAAGCTGGATGCTTAAAATTTCAAGCGTTTAGAATGTTTAGTGAAAATCATCGCAAAAACGATAACCAATACCGCGGACGGTTTCGATGTACGCGCCGCAGATTCCCAAGCGTTTGCGCAACCCGGCAATTTGGACATCGACAGCACGATCGGTGACGGCGTAATTTTCTCCGCGCACCGCATTAACAATCTGATAGCGGGTAAAAACCCAGCCGGGACGACTGGCCAGCACCAGCAGCACGCGAAACTCGGTATGTGTCAGATCAATCGTTTCCCCTGCGACTTTAACCAGATTGCGCCCTGGATGAATCCATAACTGCCCACGCTGAAACGCGGTATCCTCAACAGATTGTTCCTCCTGACGGCCACGCAAGAGTGTCTGAATCCGCGCCAGCAGAATTTTAATGCTAAAAGGTTTGGCCACATAATCATCGGCACCGAGCTCAAGCCCCTTGACCACGTCGGCTTCTTCACCCAGAGCGGTTAACATGATGATGGGAAGTTGAGCGGTTTTTTTATCCCCGCGCAATTTACGGCAAATTTCCAAGCCCCCAATGCCTGGCAGCATAAGATCCAGCAGCAGCAGATCAGGGCTGGTTGTTGCGAGTATTTTGAGCGCCTCTTCACCATCCATGGCGCATTCAACCTCGTAACCGGCCTTGATCAGATTAAAGTGAAGAAGAGCGAGGATATCCTCTTCGTCTTCTACAATCAGGAGGGTTCTTTTTTCGAGTGACATGGATAAACACCTTATGGCATTGCAATCTATGCGGGCAGGATCCTCCCGCATTGTTAGGATTTTGTGAGCAGAGTATCTGGCTATTGCAAGCGCAGCATCTAAACCACCGGGCCAGAATTATTTTCACAGGGTTTCAGGCGTTGCAGCGCGGACAGGGCAAGATGAAAGCTGATGTACCACAACAGCGGCAGAGTGAGGAGCCAGACACCAATGGCTTGCAGGTTAACGCGCCACAGCTGCTCCATGAACTCCAAGGGGGCTGTTCGCAATAAGGGGATGAGCGGGGCAAAGTCGTGGGGGCCGCCTTGAGCGCGGAAAAGCAGGGCTCCCAGCTTGAAGTAAGGAAGCAGCAGCAAGAGTTGCAGGGGGTAGAGCAGGTAATTGACCAGCTGCACAATCAGCTGATTGAGTCGAAATTGGGCCGCAAACAGGGCGCAAAGCAAGCTTGCGCCAAAGAAACACGGCAACACACCGAAACTTATGCCCAGGGCCAGAGCTGCGGCCAGGCGGCGGTGATCCAGGCCCTGGGCGAGTTGGGATTGCAGTGTGTGGCGAAGCTGAAGCAGAATCCGCGGGCGCAAGGTTTCAAATGCGTTCAGTGTGAACATGAAAACTGAGGTTCGCGCCAGTGACCATGCTGCGACCGGTATAAAGAAACATCACCAGCCAGACACATTGGAGCAAGATCAGTATTTCGGGTTGCCACAAATTTTGCAGCCCCAGCATCAAATGCACCGGATGCCCGGCGCTGGTCGCAAAAATCATGGCGCTCACCAAGGCATAGGGAATCGCCAGCAGGCTCATAATTTGATAAGCCGAAATCTTACCCGTGCCGCGATGATCCGCGCGCAGCATTTCCGATAGCACCCGCCAGCCTTGAGTGACGAGAATGATCAGCACGAAGACACTGGCACTTTGGCCGGCGAGAAAGAGCGCGGTTCCTACCAGGCCGGTACCGACGTAGAGCATGGAGGTCAACGCCTGTACCGGTAAGGTTGGGATACCCGCCAGGTTGTCGGCGTAAGCAATTTTGCGCGTGTCGCCGCAGAAGGTGAAGTTAAAGTGTTTGAAAATTCGGCGCAGCAACGGGCTACAGGCCGAGAGAGGCTTGCCGTAGCAGCAGCCGAAGCTGATGCAGGCCAGTCGCCCTAAACCTTCACCGAAAGCATAGGCGATCCCAATTGCCGCCAGGGTCGTCAACACCGGCAGTTGATAGGCGGTCAAATAATTGACCAGGAGAATCAACCAGGGGGTGGCGACAATGCCGACAAAGACGGCCCCACCGACGGTAAAGGTATGGGCCTTGCCTTCGACGATGCGTGCAACCAGGCGTGAAGCCGGGACACAGAGCCCGAGGAGCAACAGCGCGAGGAGCAGAACCCCGCCCAGGGGAACCTCAGCGGCTCCCAGCAAAATAATCAACATGGCCAAGGCGGCCAGATAGGCATTAGCCGTCAAAAGACCATACCAGGTGAGGTTCAAACCCTGCCATTGGCCATTCTCCTGCAGCCGGATCGGCAAGGTCGCCAACATTTGCCAACCATCGTGAGGCAGAACCCGAAAACCAAAGTAAAGCATCACACTGCTGAAGACCGACAGCAGCAACAGAAAACCCAGCTCAGTCATTGTAGTAATCCTCCTGTCCTTGCAGATAGTGCCGATAGATTCCGGTTGCCAGCAACGAGCGCAGGCGGATATCGGTTTCAACCAGGGGTTTGCGAAATCCGGCACTGAAGCGGCTCAAAACATCCCGCCGCAGACGATTATTGAGCAGATCGGGGGCAAAGTTGATCCGCCCCGGTTCAAAAAGCAGAAGATCGGTGCTGCTCCCCGGCTTGTAGAGACTCTTCGGACAACCCTTTTCAACAAACATCCCAATCTCCAGCGGCTGCGGGTCATCGTAGCGCTGCGGGCTGTAGCACTGTTCGATGCCGCCGATCATCAGGGCGACTATCTCCAGCATAGCAACCTTACCGACCCAGCTGCCGCCTGCGACATCGGTATCAATGATGGTGACTACACGGCGGTTTTTTGAAAAGGGTGTAACCTCGCTGACCACCGCCTGGGGGTTGCAGGAATGGTAACGTCCGTCGATCGCATAAAAATCACAGATTTGGCCGGCGACTGGGGTGTGGTTGTAGTGATATTTGTCCGGGGTCAGGCGAAAAAGCGCGAAATCTCCGCCCTGAAAAGTAGTGAGCCATTGAGATTTGTCGGCCCCGAGCAGCTCGTCGAAACAGAAAAATTTTCCCTTTATTTCGAGACTCGGCACCTCGTCCAGAGAACCGACAATCACGCGCGCATCGGCGGGCGAAACCACGGCCTGCACATCTTCGGGCATGGGGCGGTAAGACCAGTAGCGGATTTTGCGTTCGAACAGCCGGCGCGCAGTGTTGAGGCTTTCGAGGGGCTCAAGACATTCGGCCTGATTGATGCCCAGTTCACGCGAAAGTTTGAGGTTACCGCGCAGCCGCGTTCCCAGAGCCAGGTCATAGTTAAAAAAGCCGAGGAGCTGCGAACTCTGGCGTCCGGTGAGCAGGCGAAAGAGTTGCGGTGCCTTCTCGCGCACCGGATGATACAGCCAGCGAACAATGCGATCGCCGAACAGGGCCTCGTCGCAAACTCTGCCGCTAGAGCGCTCGATGTACTGATGTGTCAGTTCCATGGATATCCTTTTTCGAATTTTCAGTATTCAGCAGGCGGTCGCGCTGCTCACCCAACAACATCAAATTGAGTAGTCGTACCAAAGGCTGGACGCCGAGTTTGTCGGACAAAAGATCGGTTTTAATCGTCTGTAAAAAGGGCTGAACGCTGCGACCGGCCATGATTTCTTCCAGTTCTTGGCGCAGTTGCGTTTCGCGGCCCTGGGAATTGTTTTCAATCTGAGACAGGTCTTCTTGTAACAGCTTAAGCGCCTGTGCCATGTGAAGGCGCCGCTGATTCTCACGGTAGTATTTTTCGGCGGCCTGGTTAAATTCACCGGCAGCGCTCTTCATCGGGTTTCCGTTATTGATAGCTGAGATGATGCGACCGGATGCTGCGTGTTCGCTGGGCTGAAGCAGGCGTTGTTCGAGGTCGTCGAGCAGGTGGGTAAAACCGAACATTTCAATCAGATCGGCGGCATCGGCCCGCAGCAACTTGAGCAAGGCACGACAGTATTCCTGACAGTAAACCCGAAAATAGGCCGGGTAACGGCGGCTGACGCGCACCCGCTCGGTTTGTTTGAGAATTTTGAGTAACAGGCGGTTGCGCGTATTGCGCAACACGTAAAAAGTGGGAATCCCAATCGCTCGGGCGAAGAAAATCTGCCGGCGTTCGCTCTCGACGAAGGGGGTGTCGGGAATGTGGCGTGGGCGTAGTTCACCACGCGCCATGTATTTAAAAGCCAGCGCACAGAGCAGCGCCTGGAGATTGGTGGCCCCGGCCAGGTCGTGCTCCAGATCGGGAAAGAGACTGTAATGGCGCCCTTCAAAACCGCTGAAGCCCATGTCAGCATAATCGCGCAGTTTGAAGAATTGATAGAGAGACATCTGGCGATCAAAAATTCCCATGTCGGTCAGGTCATCTTTCAGCCGTTCTTGATTGCCGAGGCTACCATTATAAGCCGGACTCTCCACCGTACTTAAAAATGCGACCGGGTAATCGATCAGGCGAAAATCGGGAATCATGTCACCGCGCAAACCGAAACTGCGGCTAAAGGCGCGATCAAGCCAGAGCGGGCCAAAGGGGGTTAGCCGGTGACCGAAAACCGAGAGGCTGGCCTTCTTTTTCCAGCGTCGCCAGAGCATGCGCAGGTGGGTGAAATCCAGTTCATGGGGCAAAAAGCCCAGCGCGCGTTCCGGGTGGAAGTCGCTGAAATCCAGACGGTAGGGCGCGGCGCTGTAAGTGGTGACGAAGAGCGGCAGAAAGTGCTCCATGATCTTGATCGCCAGATCACCCAGGTATTTTTCTTCGGCCGCCCCGAAGGCTCCCCCGGCGCGACAGGCCGCAGTCAGGCACTTACTGCCGAGACTGATGTGCACGCCGTTGTTGGCCAGGCTGGTGTTGGAAAGATTAGGCAAAACCACCAGGTTGTTGCTGATGATCCCCGCTTCACGTAACTTGGCCACACCGTTTAGCTGACTGCGGCTCAGCACCTGGTGACAGAGCTGCATATAGCGATGTTTGGCTTCGCCGCGATCCCAGCCGGAGAGGCAGGGGCTCATGAACAGGTGGCGATAAAAGGCATCGGGAATCAGGCCGTTGAGCTGTTTCTGCCGCAGGGGGGGGTGGGGTGAAAAATAGACTCGCGCCTCCTGGCCGGTTTCAAGCAGGCCGAAGCGCAAGTTGGCGTAGCGTATCAGCAATTGGGTAAAAAGGAAGCGTTTGGCCGTCTCACGTGCCAGCCCCAGACCCATGCCGGTTCGCGGAGAAAGCTGCGCAACATGGAAAGAGATGGTTTCGGGCGAACTATTATCATTTAAATAGTGCCCGAGCAGGCTTTCACCGATGCGGTTGAGTTCGGTTTCCGGCTGCCACTGATTACCGAGAAGATCGGCGAGGGCGAGCTTGATCAGGTAGCTGACCGGGACGCGCAACCAGGTTTCGCCCTTTTCCCCGGCAAATTGAAAGCGGCCAGCATCCTCGCGCGCGCCCTTTTGCGGCTGCTGCTTGTCGGCACACAGATCCTGCTCGAAGACTTCGGCAGCGTAACGCGACAGATGCCGCCGCGGAAAGCGCACCCAGCTATTTTCCCAAACTTGCTGGTCTGCCGCCGTAAGAAACTCGGTCAGCTCCTCCAACAGGTGCTGCGATGTTTCGCCGCTGCGGGTGCGGCGTTGAAGGTTAGCAAAGTAACGGGATTCCTCAATCGCCAGAGGGAGATCAACTCTGTCGCGGCGACCGATCACCGTCGCCTGCAACTCAGTTTCGGATCCGGCGGTTATGTCTTCGACCCCGAAAGGCAGCAGGGGGAGGCTTCCGTCGGCACCCGGCAGGATGCCAAGAGCGGCAAAGCATTCATCCACACGAAGGGCGCTCTGTCTCGCCCTCGGTTCTGCAACAGTCAGCAATGTTCCAACCCTCGCCAAGCCATCCTCCTTGCATCAGGTTTGGCGAAGATTAGCCGGTCAATGTTTTGGTTCGATTATGACTGTGTCAGGAATTGATGAGAAATTATCCTAAAATGGCAGTTGGGTAGACACCTCCAGGTGCCGGAAGTGCCTTACAGTTAACTGGAAATCAGGATCAATTTTCAATTAAAAGGTTCCAGATCCCGTCTGTGCGAGGTGTCTCATTCAATTTTAACATTTAACTCATCGGTGACTAACATCTTTGCCCCAGGCTTAAGGAAGTCACCAATATTAAAGGAGAATAGTATGCCCGAAAACCATTCAAACTCGAACGACCCCGGTCAGAAAAATACCGGTTTTCAAACCGGAGTCGCCGGGCTTAAACTTTGTGATGTGCTTGAACTCAAGAGTGGTCAGCATTTTGACGGGCTGCTGGTTATTCAGCACGAAAAGCAAACCGCCAAAATTTACTTTAATCATGGTGAGTTGCAGCATGCTACCACCCTGGAAGATAGCGGTGAAACAGCGCTTCGCAATGTTCTGGGCTGGAAGGGTGGCAAGATCAAGGTGTTGCCGCAAATGACCTATCCGCACCGCACCATCGACAAAAGTCTGCGGCAGTTGTTGGTGGAAACCGGTCATCGCAAAGCGGTTCAGCCTGAGGCACCTGTTAGCAAAGTTGAGGAGAGTCTTTCCTCCTCAGCGCAAGGGCCAATTACCCCTGTGCGCATTGCCTCACCGCCATCACGGACTTTGCTGGCCTTTGCTGCCCTCGCGCTGGTTCTGCTGGTCGTGGGGGCCTGGGCGTTTTTCGCCTTGCGACCAAGTCTAAGCGATGCCGGCAGTACGGCGTCGGTTTCGGCAGACCTTAACCCTGGCGAAACCCGGGACGCAATCACTGAAGCGGGCGCTGGCCTGTTATCGATGGAGCCACAGATCATTCTTCGCTTGCAGGGCTCCAATACGATTGGTTCGGAGTTGGGGCCCGGCCTGGCGCGGGACTTTCTGCGCAAACTGGGTGCGTCCGAAGTCAGTGTTAAACCCCTGGCCGCCGAAGAGACCCTGGTCAGCGGATATTTCCCCGATCAGGGTCGTGTCGACGCGATCGAGATCAAGGCCCACGGCTCAAGCACATCGTTCAGTGGGCTCAAGGGTCAACTCTGTGATATCGGTATGTCTTCGCGGAGGGTCAAAGATAAAGAGCGGCTGGAACTGACACCCCTGGGTGATTTCATGTCGCCCAGCGTCGAGCATGTGGTGGCTATGGATGGGGTTGCCGTGGTGGTCAACAACGCCAATCAATTATCTACCCTGACCCTGGAACAAATTGCCAGTCTGTTTTCAGGGGCAATTCGTGACTGGTCCGAAGTGCCGGCCAGTGGCCTGAGCGGGCCGGTGCAGATTTATGCCCGTGATGAAAAATCCGGCACCTATGACACCTTCAACTCTCTGGTTCTTCATCCCTCGAAACAAAAAATTTCACCGGGCGCTCGACGGTTTGAAGACAGCCAGGAGCTTTCCAACCTGGTTGCGGCAGACCCTCTGGGCATTGGTTTTATCGGGCTGCCCTACATCAACCCGTCAAAAGCAGTTGCAGTCCAGGAAAAAGGTTCGCGACCCATTTTTCCGACCCCCTTTACCGTCGCCACTGAGGATTATCCCCTCAGTCGGCGTCTCTATCTTTATCTGCCCCAGACGGCGTCGCCGGTTGCAAGGGATTTTATCCACTTTGCCACGACGGACAGCGGCCAGCAGATTGCCGAAAGTGTCGGCTTCATCAAATTGTCGGTCTTTGAGCAGCAACGTGCCCAGGCCAAAGCCGGGGAAGCGCCGGAAGAATATCGGGACATTGCGCGTCAAGCGCGGAGGTTGTCTATGACCTTTCACTTTGATTCCGGGGGCACCAGGCTTGACAATAAGGCAATCCAGGATTTGTCGCGTATTGTTGACTATCTGAATCAGGAAACCAACCGCACCCGCAAGATCAGTCTGTTCGGTTTTGCCGACAATCTGGGTAATCCGGAGAAAAACTGCGAAATTTCACTTGAGCGTGCTCGTACGGTGGAAGAGGCCCTAGCCGCCTTCGGAATTTTTGCCCAACGCAGCAAGGGCCTGTGTGACCGTATCCCGATTGCTTCCAATGAAACTGCTAACGGGCGAAATAAAAACCGCCGGGTTGAAGTCTGGATCAATTAAGCAGGCAGGGAAAATGCCTGAGCTGCCGTTCCAAAAAGATATTTCAATATGTTTTTTGACGCTCAGGCTTAGACACTTCCCTTAGTTCTCCCAGCTTCTGCCTTGTTATGCAGCTTGCGCCCCTCCGTCATGAGTGTTCGTAAGGCTTGGATACGTGCCTTTTCGGGTAACCATAGTGCAGCAGATTGGCACAACCCTCGTGAACCTCGAACCAGTGATCTATGTCGAGTCTCAGTTCCAGCAGGCCGCAGGTTGGTAGCCAGTCGGGTGCTGCGAGGGACAGCCATTGGCCGAGGTTTGAGAAACCGGGGTTATGTCCGACAAGCAAGGCGGTGGTTGCGGGTTCTGGCAATTTCTGGATCAGGGCGATGAGAAGCGCAAGCTCTGCTGCGTAGATGGCGGGGACAAATTCGATGTCTTCCTGGGGATAGTCGAGTGCGGTCGCCAGCAACTTCGCGGTTTGTTGCGCGCGGCGGGCCGGGCTGCTGAGAAGAAGAGCAGGAACGCAGCCTTGTTTTTTGAGCCGCGCCCCCATCAGCGGGGCTGCCTTGAGACCGCGCTTGTTGAGGGGACGTTCAAAATCTGAATTGGCTGCGCTTTTCCAGTCGGATTTGGCGTGACGGACAAGATAGAGAGTTTTCAACTTTCTTCCTGGGCCTTGATGACCAGTTGATACTTGAAGGCGTCTTCGAACAGGTCTCCCTTGGTTTTGGCGCCGAAAATTTCGACGGAAAGATCATCCCGGCTGACCAGGGAGAGGGTAAGAATCCCCTTGGACAGAGTGCATTCCATCTCCTTTATATGGCGGTTGCGGCGGCGATCAAGGCCATCAGCCAGGCGCAAAATTCCCCCCAGACGGGCAACAAGGGTTTGATCCGTGGCCGCTAGCTGTGAAAAATTCTCCTGTGTCTTACGCGGCCTGGATTTACGATGGTAGCGGGCCAGGTTGGCGACAATTTCTCTTTCCCGCGGGGTGAAGCCGAAAATATTTGCGTGGCGAATGAGGTGGTAAGAGTGTTTGTGGTGCTGATGATAACTGATGAAATAACCGATATCATGGAGCAGGGCCGCCGCTTCAAGAAGCTCACGCGAGCGCTGGTCGAACTGGTTCGGTCCCGCCAAGGCGTCAAAAATGATCAGGGCCAAACGGCTGACCTGCCGGGCATGGAGTTCGTCAAAACGGCAGGATCGGGCAAATTCAAGCACCGAGTCATTCCAGTCACGCGCCACCGGGTTAAGGGGTAACAGCCCCCTCTTTTGCAGACTTTGCAAAATCAGCCCTTCGCGAATCCCCTTGGCATTAATGCGCAGCAGGTTGGTTTTGAAGCGCCGCATGAGTTCATCGGCCAGAATCATACCGGCGAGGATAATATCGGCACGATCCGGGTTAAGGCCAGCAATGGCCAGGCGTTCTTTCTGATTTTTGCGGCTGAGCATGGCGAGCAGGTGGATGATTTCGGAGTGGAGCACCTCATAGCGATGCACCGAGGCGTAGGCTTCGCCGCGCAACGCCATGACCATGGAACCGATGTTGGTGATGGTTCCACCGGAACCAATCAGGCAGCTGACCGGCAGCTCATCGCCAACATTGGCCTTTTTCAAAGTTTTGCGGATATGTTTGCGCAGGTTTTTTAATTCCAGCTCGGACGCCGGGTCGCTCTGGATAAAGGCTTCGGTCAGAAAGACCGCCCCAAGTTCGAGAGAGACCGCTGTTTCGGTGTGCATTCCTGAGGCAAGCACAATTTCGACACTGCCCCCGCCGATATCCGCCATGGCAAAACGTTGTTGTTTCATAGCGAAATTATGGTGCACACTCAAAATTGCCAATTCGGCCTCGGCTTCACCATCAATGACATTGATCTGGATACCGGTTTGAGCCTTGACCGCCTGCAAAAATTCCGCCCGATTTGCGGCTTTGCGAACCGCGCTGGTTGCAACCACCTCGACCATTTTCGCGCCAAGGCCGGCAATGATCTTGTTCATGCGCTCCAGCGCACTGATAGCGCGGGCCTGAGCTTCGGGAGAAATTTCCCCGCTTCGATTCAGCCCTTCACCCAGGCGAACGGTGGCTTTTTCGTCATCCAGCACTCGGAAGCCTTCCTGTGGATCAACCTCCACCAGAATGCAGCGGATAGAGTTGGTGCCAATGTCGATTGCCGCCAGACGCGGGCGTGTTTCAACTGACAGTGGAGAGTCGGTGAGGCTCAAATTTTTCATCGCGTATCCAATCTTGATGCTCCAGGTTTGCTAATACTGACTTAAAAGGTTAAAATTCCAGTTGTGTTGCAAGTATAACCTAAAAGGGAACCTCTGTGTTCCAGGGAGAGATGCGATGGGCTGTCTCAAGGGCGAGTCAGAAGTGAAAAAAAAAGAGGCAAAATTCGCGTGCGGCAAGTGCGGGGCCAAGGTTAAAAACAAGGAACATGTCTGCAAACCGGTAAAATTGGAGAGCGCCAAAAAGAACAAGCCCAAGGAAAAATTAAAAAAATGAATTGTCGCCATCCGGGCTGCGGACAGGTGTCACCAGATCCTGCGCTTTGCGTCTACCTGCTCCAGCTGCAAGGGCGCGATAAATCACGTCCCTCAGTGGTTCTCTGATCATACAGGGGTGCGGTTCACCGCATCTGTTTCCGCTTATTCGCGCAGGTTCCGGCGACTGCCGGTGCGTGCTTTGCGCCGCCGCAGGCGATTGATGCCGTGGAGGCGTTTTTCGGCCTGGTCAATCATACGCTCCTGGCAGCCCTTGTTTTCTGCCGGGGTGCGCGGCTGACGCTGGACATAACGGCCGTCGGCCTGTAAGTCCCAGGCGTTGCGCTGGTCATTGAGCTGCAATTCAAGAAAGCGATTGAGCTCTGCCTTGATTTCCGGTGCCTCGACGGGGACAAGAATTTCGACGCGTGACTCAAGGTTGCGCTTCATGGCGTCGGCTGAGCCAATGAGATATTCTTCTTCGCCACCATTGCCAAAGGCATAGATCCGCGCGTGTTCCAGGAAACGCCCAACAATCGAAATCACGCGCAGATTTTCCGAAATGCCCGGCAGACCCGGACGTGCGCGGCAGCTGTCGCGCACAATCAGATCAACCTGCACGCCTGCCGTGGATGCCCGATAAAGAGCCTTAGTAATATCACTATCTTCAAGCGCGTTCATCTTGAAGCGGATCCGCCCCGGGGTTTTCCCACCATGGTGGTCGATTTCACGTTGGATGCGTTCAAGAAGCGCTTTCTTTAACAGTTTAGGGGCCGGTAATAACTTAAAATAATTACGTTTGGGGGTGAACCCGGTGGTCAGGTAATTAAAGAGTTCAGTTGCGTCCAGGCAGACTTCGCGATCGTAGAGAAAAATTCCCATATCACTGTAAAGTCGTGAGGTCACCGGATGGTAATTGCCGGTGCCGATATGCACATAGCGCCGCAGACCGTTGTAATCCTGACGGATAACCAGAATCAGTTTGCAGTGGGTTTTTAGCCCGACCACCCCGTAGGTCACATGAACCCCGGCTTCTTCCATGCGCGTTGCCAAACGGATATTCGCTTCTTCATCGAAACGGGCTTTCAGCTCAACCACCACCGCAACCTGCTTGCCGTTGCGGGCGGCGCGGATCAGGTAGTCGATAATTCGGCTGGTAGGCGAAGTGCGATAAAGGGTCATTTTAATGCCACGCACCTTGGGATCGGTGGCGGCTTCCTGCAGAAAACGCTCAACCGAAGATTCAAAAGAATCGTAGGGATGTTGCAGCAGAAGCTCGCGGTTTTCGCGCAGCAGGTGAAAAATGCTTCGCTCGCTTTTTAACAGGGGATGATCCACCGGGTGATGTTCGGGATATTTGAGTTGGGGGAGATTAAGGTTGGCGATCTGCCACAGATCACGCAGGCCCATGATCCCGGTGACATTAAAAACATCGCTTTCCTCTTTCAATCCCAGCTCAAAGGCCAGGCGACCTCGACGCACCGCCCCAATGCTCGGATTGACCTGCAACCTGACAATAGGGGCGAACTTGCGCGATTGCAGGTGTGATTCAATCACCGCCAACAGGTCGTCGGCCCGTTCAAGGTTGTCTTCGGTGTTGGCGTTGCGCGTAACCCGAAACAGCTCGCAGGCAACTATCTCCATCCCGGGAAAAAGCTTTTCGAGATTATTGGCCATCACCTCTTCGAGCAGCACATAGCGCTGCTGCTTGCCGAGCTGCATGAAGCGATGTGCTCCGGCGCTGATGGGAACCTTCACCCGCGCGAGGGAAATATCCTGTTCATCGGGGTAGCGTACCGAAACCAGCAGGTTGAGAGAGAGGTTCGAGATAAAGGGAAAGGGGTGGGCCGGATCCATGGACTGCGGGGTAATCAGGGGGAAAATATTGTCATAATAATCGCGGCAGATAATTTTTTTTTCAGCCTCACTCAGTTCAGCATAGGTGAGAATTTCGATCCCGGCAGCAGCCAGCTCGGCAAACAGCTGGGTGACAATTTTATCCTTGTCCTCCTGATAGGTTTCCAGGGCCTGGAAGCACTCCGTCAGTTGCTGTTCCGGCGTGCGCCCGTCAACAGTTTCGGCAAGAAAATGGGCTCCAATCTGCTGTTTGAGCCCGCCGATGCGCTTCATGAAAAACTCGTCCAGATTCGATCCGGCAATGGCGGCGAATTTGACCCGCTCAAGCAGGGGATTGCGCGCATCGCCGGCCTCATGCAGCACCCGACGATTGAATTGCAGCCAACTAAGTTCGCGATTAAAAAACATCTCCGGCCCAAATTCTGCATCTGTTTTGGCGCCGGGACCTGCCCCTTCAGCGGCAACCTGAGTGGCCGGGGCCTGCAGACGCACACGTGTGGTTCGCACATTGCGTGATGCACGCTTCCCGGGTAACGCATTTTGCTTGCTGTCTTCTGTCATGATCCAACTTTCAGGCAAATGAAGGGGGCTGTTTAGCTGCGCAGAGATGACTAAAGCATGGGATTGTTAGGAACAGATGAGCAAGCGGCCTTCGGCTGAAAATTTTCATCCTGTTCCTCTTGCCCTCGTGGTTATTTGTAGCGCAGTTTTCTTTCCTGTCAACCTCATCCAGCATTTCCCTGCGGCCCCCGGAGCCTATGGCTTCTGATGCTGGATAAAAAACGGGTGGGCTTCCTTTTGGAAGCCCACCCGTTAGGGAGCACCGGTTGCATTTTGCCGAAAAAATTACTGGAGACTGGTGACATCAACCTGATAGATCGAGGTGGTGCCGCTGACCTCATTGCCGACAATAAGCAGAGGTTTTCCGTTGGGGCTCTGCTGGGCGTCAACAAAAGTAAATCCTTCGGGGCCAAGATCACCTGCCGCCGCACCATCAATTAGAGGATCTTTGCTCAGATCGCGATCATTGAGATATTGAACATACTGCGGAGCGTAAGGGTTGGAGATATCGTAAATGAAGATTCCACCCATACGTTCCAGACCGATGAAGGCGTAGGTGTGGCCGTTAATCCTGCCGAGGGTCAAGCCTTCGGGCTCGGGTCCCTTGGCATCGCTGCGCCCATCCGCATCATTTTCATCATTGTCATTATTGAAGTTGGTGCCGTACTTGTTAGCGGTGAGGAGCTCCATCTGGCTGCCGGAATCAAATACCCGTTCGCCCGTGGCCGCGTTCCAGATGGAAAAGGAACGGCCGCCGTAGACATAGAGCTCGTCGAAGTCTCCGTCATTGTCCGTATCCCCCATTTGGGCGCTGACCTTGAGCCGCCCGAGCTGGGCTTTTTCTTGGAGGCTGGCGGCGTCAGAAAAAGCGTCTGGGTCGAGGGGGAGATCCTTGACCCGGAATTCTTCCATGTTCAGGTTGAGGGAATCCCCGGCAAAGTCGGTAGCCCCACCGCTTTGCGCAATGCCCCAGTCGGCGCGGGAATCACCCTCGTTGGCGGTGACAATATAATCGATACCGTTGACCCGATAGGTGGCGATGGAATCGGGTTGAAACATACCGAAAACCGGCCAGTTGGCGATATTGATCTGGTTGTCTTTGTCGCTGACATCGAGTTCATTCCCCGGCAGACGATGATCTTTAAAACCAAGGGCAAAAATTTTGCTGATCCGGGCATTGGCCAGGTCGACCACGGCAACGGCGTTGTTTTCTTGCAGGCTGACATAGGCGGTCTGGGAATCGGCGCTGATGGCCAGATATTCGGGTTCGACATCTTCGGCAACTGTCGAGGCGCGCACCCATTGACCGTTGCTATCAACAATCTGGCCGAAAACACGCACCTCGGCAGGCAGTTCTGCGGCGCGGCTGCCGCCGACGTTAAATTCACGGAATCCTGCTCGTTGCAAGGAGAAATCGGCGACGGTAATAATGTCGACGCTGCCTTCGGGATCGACGGTATAATCTTCCGGCTCCCCTTCGATGGCGACAACAACTTTGCTACCGTCGGGCGTAAAGGTGAGCATGTCCGGCAAGGAACCAACCTGAACAGCAGTGACATAGGCCAAGCTGTCAACATTGAGAAACACAACCCAGCCGGCGCCTGTTTTCGGACTGGCTTCCACCGCTACGGCCGCAAAGGAGCCATGCACGGCGACGCTGTTGGCGGCGCCGACAAGGGCAACATCTGTGGCTTTGCCGTTGGCTACCAGCAGAGTCCGCAGGTCAATGCTTTGCGCTAAGGTCGGTGCTGTTGGATCGGCGGCGCTAAAGACGTCGATCATGCCGCTTTGCGCATTGACCGCGAAGATGTTTTTCCCTGCCGGCTCAAAGGCGACAATTTCCGCCGCACTTTGATCAAACCCCTGGGAGGCGGTGCGACCCAGGCGTTGCATACTGATCACCTGCCCCGCCCCATTGACACCGTCCTTCCCGTCGATTCCATCCGTCCCATCACTTCCGCAACCGGCCAGACCAACAGCCATGACCAGCGTCAGCGCGAGGCTTCCCCATCCTGACGACAAATTTTTTCTCTTCATTTTTCACTCCTCACGAAAAACCAATTTTATGAAGGGCGGATAAAATTTCCCGCGAGGCCACAGCGAGGCCAATCCTGCTGTCACATCACGCCGCCCGGCATTGTGTCGAGCGCCAATGTGTCAGGATTTTGTTGGAGACTTGTTAAGCAGATATGAGGGTTTGATGAAATTTGGCAGGCAATGAGGCTTCGCTTTTTTTATGTATATACATTTGCTATCAGGTTGAAATATATTTCAAAGAGCAAGATTCGAGAGAATGCTTCATTAAGACGAAATCCTCCACCCTGAACTCTGGAAGGATGCCTGACTTGCGCACCGATTGGCGATTCAACCGGCAGATAACCCCAGCCGATCTGGCGGCTTGCCTCCCGCCGGATCTGTTTTTGGAAGTTAGCGTGTCGACTGAACAAACCCTGAATATCTGTGACTCATTTACTTGGCTGATCTGGCAGGCGGGATACCTGCTGGTGCAGATTGAAGGGGGTGAACTGCAACTCTGGCACGAGCGGGATCAACCGGTGGCAAGGTCAACCCCAGGCAAGGGGGTGCGTTTCTGGTGGCAACTGCCCACAGGCGAGCTGGCCGAAAAACTTAAAAAACTCATTGATATGCGGGCTTTTCTGCCCAAGTTCGGTTTGCGGTTGACCACCAGCCTGCTCAACCTTCGCAACCCCGATGAAAAAATTGTCAGCCGGATCCGTCTGTTTCGCATCGCCCCCCTCGCAGGTTCGGCCCTCAGTCTGGCAACATTTCTGCCCTTGCGTGGCTACACAGAGGACTACCAAGGCTGCATGGCAGGATTTGCCGCTCTGGAGAGCGAAACTGTTCCGCCGTTGACTCTGCGTCAGCTCGTAATTGAGGCTGGGCTAAAGATGGAAACTCCGTCAAGCAAAGCTGAATTTCAGCTGCAATCCCTGGAACTCGCCGAGCCCGCCATCCTCAGAATGGCCCAGCTTCTGTTGCAGACGGCACGTCAGTATGAACCGGGTCTGGTGGCCGATATCGACACAGAATTTGTTCATCAGTATCGGGTTAATATTCGCAAAACCCGTTCCCTTATCAGCCTGTTCAGAAAAACCCTGTCTCCCCGGCGTTACCAGCAGTTGAAGGCAGAACTGAAAACCCTCGGCAGCCGCACCAATCAGTTGCGTGATCTCGATGTCTTTCTGCTGGAAAAAGATATTTACCACCAGATGCTGCCTCCCCATCTGCGCCCTGGATTGGGGCCAGTGTTCTGCCGCATCAGCCGCCGCCGCGCCGCAGCTCTCAAGCAGGTAGTGTCTGCCCTTGAGCATCCTGACTATGAGGCCCAGATCGAGCAAATCAGGTTAGAGCTTGAGGGCGATGCCGAATTTGTTACCCGCCAGGCATCGACCCCACTAAAGCAGCTGGTCTGCCACAAGGGACTGCGTCTTTATCGGAAAATCTGTCGAGCAGGGCAGGCAATTACCGACGAAACGCCAGATGCCGAGATTCACTCCCTGAGGATTTCGGCGAAAAAGTTGCGTTACCTGCTTGAACTCTTCGGCGAACTTTTTCCCAAACCGAAAGTTAAAGAGCTGATCAGCCATTTAAAAAAAATTCAGGACAATCTCGGCCGTTTTAACGACTATGCGGTGCAGGCCAAGTTTCTGCTTGAGCTTGGCCACGGACGGGTTGCGGCGGCCCAATCTGCCAGCCTCAACGGTATAAGCGCCGTGCTCTATCACCAGCAGCAAGAAGAACGCGACCAGGTTTTTGCAAGAATTGCGGCTTTCAGTTCTCCCCAGGTATCAGAGAAATTTGAGGAATTGTTGACCATGGAATCAAAGGAGGACACAGAGGCATGAAAATTCTCGCCTGTTACAGCATCAAAGGTGGCGTCGGCAAAACCGCCACGGCGGTGAACCTTGCCTACTGGGCCGCCAGATCCAACTATCGCACCCTGCTGCTTGATCTCGACTCTCAGGGGGCGTCGTCCTTTTACTTCCGCATCAAAGCCCCGGCGAAAAAAAATCTGGGCAAACGATTTTTGCAGGCCTATGGCCAGCTTGCAAGCCAGATCAAGGAGAGTGATTTTCCCCATCTGGATGTGATTCCCGCCCATTTGTCGTTTCGAAATTTCGATATTTTGCTGGAAGACCTCGGCAAGCGCAAGAATCGCCTGCGGCAAGCCTTGAAAGGGCTGAAAAAGGAATATGATCTGATTATCCTCGACTGTCCGCCGACCATCAGTCGCCTGGCCGAAAATATCTTCAACGCGGCCGACATTGTCCTGGTGCCGGTCATTCCCACCACCCTGTCGGAGCGCACTTTCGAGCAGTTGTTGCAGTTTTTCAAACAGCAGGATTTAAGCCGCAGCAAGTTGGTTCCGTTTTTCACCATGGCCGATGCCCGCAAGCAGCTGCACCGCGAAACCGCTATCGCCATGCGCAAGCGGTACAAAAATTTTCTGCAGCATGCGATTCCCCAGTCCACCGATGTTGAGAAGATGGGCAAGTATCGCACCCCCATTGACCTGTTTGCCCGCAATACCCAGGCAAACCGCGCCTATTACGCCCTCTGGCGGGAGCTGGAACCGCAGCTGAAAAAGGCCTGAACTATGGTGCAGAACGAAATTGAACGTAAATTTCTGATCGACCGGCTGCCCCAGGGCCTGCTTGCGGGCGCAGCGGCGACCCGAATCCGCCAGGGGTATCTGCTCATCGAAGCTGAACGAGAACTACGCCTCCGCCAGCGCGGTAGCCAGTTCTGGTTGACGGAAAAGCAGGGCCAGGGCCTGAAGCGCCTGGAGCAGGAAGTTCCCCTCGACGCGATCGTGTTCGAGATGCTCTGGCCCCTGACGATCGGCCGCCGCCTCGAAAAGACCCGGCATCTGGTGATGCACGGCGACCTCTGTCTGGAATTCGATATTTTCAGCGCTGAACTCAGCCCGCTGATACTGCTTGAAGTCGAATTTACCAGTGTGGCGGCGAGCCGCGACTTCAACTTGCCCGCTTATGTGGCGCGGGAGGTGACCGAAGATCCGGCCTACAAGAATGCCCGTCTCGCGCTCTGCGGGCTGCCGAAATCCTTTCGCCTGAAAACAACTCTTAAAACCGTGAAACACTCGAAAAGACACGCAACAGATCATTAAACCCAGAAAAACCAGTTAACCGGAAAACACAGGATACACGAACAAAATCAGGGAAATATGCAACTTCATCGTGTAACCTGTTTGGAGAATAACTGCTTTGCTGTCATCTTAATTTTCCGTGTCTTTTCGTGGTTCAAAAAGCCGTTTTTAAACTTAAACATCCCCCGGTGTCAGGATAGAGCCAACATGAGCGATACGAAAAAACGCCAGAAGAAGAATAAAAAGGACAGTCAGCTGGTGATCCGGATCAAAGGAGAAGACCGGGATGCCTTCGTCAGTTTGTGCGAAGATCTCGATACCAGCGCGGCCCGCGAAATTCGCCGTTTCATCCGTAAGTTTGTTACCACCCATAGTGTTCAAGAACCCGCAGAAGAGATTCTGCCCAACAAGGAGGTTGCATCATGAGTCGATCAATTTTGGAGGTCAGTGGCATAGGTCCGGCGGCGGCGGCGATTCTGGCCGAGAAAGGCATTAGCAGCGCCGAGGAACTGGCGGCAAAAACGCCCCTGCAACTTGCGATGATTAAAGGTTTCAGCGAAGTCCGCGCCACCCGGGTCATCGCCCAGGCCCAAGCTCTGCTGGCCGCTGAACCTCCGGTTCCCGGCGTGAATGCAAGCAAGGAAAAACCCGTTGGCAAAAAGAACACCAACCCTGAAAAAGCCCAGGTCAAAAAATCGAAAGCGAAGCAGGATAAGGGCAAAAAAAAGCAGGTCAAGTCCGCGGCTAAAAAGGCTAAAAAGGCTAAAAAGACCAAAAAGAGCCTGAAAAAAAAGAAAAAGTAAACGAATCTGTAACTGTTCAGTAACCTTGGAGTAAAAATGACCGTGAGAGTCAAGGGAGAAGGCTGTCGATGCTTTCGGCGTGGCGGCAACGGCAGAGAGCCCGCTGCAAATCTAAAAAAAAGAGGCCGCACATCGAAGCTTCGATAGCATGCATCACCCATGCAACCTGAATTCGATGGCGGCCTCTTGCTCCTAGAGTGTTACTGCGACTAAGGTCCAAACGGAGACGGATCTTTAAAGACTCCGCCGGCAGTAATTTTCCGGATCATCCCCGTGCCGTGTTTTTTGACGATCTCCGCATGTTGTTTGTGCGTCAGCACAGTACCGCAGGTCTCGCAAGCAAAACTTGACTTTTCGCCGGATTCCTTGCTCGCTTCGGAAAATCGATCCACATATTCGCGTCCCATGACGACTCCTCTCTTTGTTTGCCCGGAGCATACCGACAGGAAACCGCAGATGGCACACCCCCCCGGCAAACAAATTGCTTACTAACAGAGTAACATAAACAACCTTTTGCCACCAGTGGGGGGGACCAGCAACCCGCGGTCAAACAGCGCGTTGTTCTTATCCAATCGCCCTGGTGACAGAGTTCGAACCTCCTATTCCACGGGGCGCATGAATTCCGCCCTGAAACTGAGCTGTCACCATCCGGTCGGCAGCCCCCCCTCCCATGGCGGTCTCCCTCCGCATACGGTACGCGGCATTTTAAATGACTGAAAATTTTGGATTTCCGCGAGACAGGGCAACCAGATTTTAACCAGAGAGTTAATATATAACCGATAAGGTTATATATTGTTTAGCATTTTTGTGCTTGGTGTGAAAAATTATACTTGACTGAATCACTCTAAATCATTATCTTGATTTCCGTTTTCAAAATCACTTTCAAATGGAGCCAAGCCGATGAACCCGTTTCGCCTCACCCTACTACTCGTTTTTCTTTTTTCGATTTCTAACCTTACAGGACAGGCCTTGGCCGACGAGCTTGTCGTCTATTCGGCCAGGAACGAGCACTTGATCAAGCCGTTATTTGATGCCTACACACATGAAACCGGCATTAAGATCACCTACATAACTGACAAAGAGGGGCCACTGCTGCAACGGCTTAAATCCGAAGGGAGAAATACCCGCGCCGACCTGCTGATCACCGTCGATGCGGGTAACCTTTGGCACGCAGCCAACGAAGGAGTTCTGCAAAAAATTGAATCCCCCCAGCTTGCCGCGAATATCCCGGCAAATCTGCGCGACCCGGACAACCGCTGGTTCGGGCTGTCATTACGAGCGCGGACACTAGTCTACAGCACTGAGCGGGTCAAGCCCGAACAACTGAGCAGCTATGCTGCCCTGGGCGAACCGAAGTGGCGAGGCCGACTGCTGCTGCGCACCTCGAAAAAAGTCTATAACCAATCGCTGGTGGCAATGTTGATCGCCGAATACGGTGAAGCGCAAACCGAGCAGATCATCACCACCTGGGTCGACAATCTGGCCGCGCCTCCCTTTGCCAGCGACACAAAACTGATGCAAGCAATTCTCGCTGGGCAGGGGGATGTCGGGATTGTCAATACCTACTATTTCGGTCGTTTGTTGAAGGAAAATCCAGATCTGAAGCTGGCACTCTACTGGCCGAATCAGGACAGTACCGGAGTGCATGTCAACATCTCCGGTGCCGGGGTCACCAAGTACGCCAAAAATCCGCGAGGTGCGGTTAAGTTCCTTGAGTGGCTCTCGTCAGAAAAAGCGCAAAACCTGTTTGCAGACGCCAACATGGAATATCCCGTCAATCCAGGGGTCGAAGCCCACGCATATGTCAAAAGTTGGGGCAGCTTCAAGGCCAGCGAAATGAACCTGGCCAGGGCCGGTGAATTGCAGTCGGACGCCATCAAATTGATGGATCGCGCCGGTTACCGCTAACCCGGCTGCCTCCATGTTTTCATTCTCACTTGATCGTACGGCAGCCTCGCTACGAGGTTGCCGTCGTTTTCTGCTCCACCCGAGTGGCTGGCAGCATTTGACCCTGGCGGTTGCCCTGCTGGTTCTGGCCCCCTTGACGGTGCTGCTGTTGTCCTGGACGGAACCGGCCTGGGGGATCTGGCAGCACCTGCGCGAAACTCTGCTCAGCCAGCTGCTGATCAACACCTTCATACTGGTAGTCGGAGTGACCACAGGCACTCTGTTGCTTGGTGTCAGTCTTGCCTGGCTGACCGGGGCCTGTGAGTTTCCCGGTCGCACGCATTTTTCCTGGTTGCTGCTGCTGCCCTTGGCGATGCCGACCTACGTGCTGGCCTTCGTCTTTCTCGGCCTGTTCGATTATTCCGGGCCGATTCAGATCCCGTTGCGGGCATGGTTCGGTCGTGATCTCTGGATTCCCGATATCCGTTCGGCAAGCGGGGTGGTGCTGGTGATGTCGCTCGCGCTCTATCCCTACGTCTACCTGCTGACGCGAAATGCCTTCAGTACACAAGGCAAACGGGCGCTGGAGGCGGCCCAAAGTCTCGGCTGTTCTCCGACCGCAGGTTTCTTCCGGGTGGTTCTGCCCATGGCCCGGCCCTGGATCGCAGGCGGTGCAACCCTGGTGTTGATGGAGGCCCTGGCCGATTTCGGCGCGGTTTCGATCTTTAATTTCGATACCTTCACCACCGCCATCTACAAGGCCTGGTTTGGCTTCTTTTCGCTAGCTGCCGCGGGCCAACTTTCGACTCTGCTGGTGTCAATGGTTTTTCTGCTGATCGTGCTGGAGCAGAAACTCCGCAAGCGAATGCGATTCAGCCAGAGTCGAGTCACCGCGCAAGCCGAACGGATTATCCTCAATAGCGCAAAGAAATGGCTGGCAACCAGCTACTGTAGCGGCGTGCTGTTGATCGCCTTTTTCCTGCCGGCCCTGCAACTGTTGCGCTGGAGTCTGAAAGTTTTTGATTTAGAATTCGACAATCGCTACGGGATGCTGCTCGGGCGCTCTCTGAGTTTGGGCCTAACCGCAGCGCTTTTCATTACGGTGGTCGCGACGCTGCTTGCCTACGCTGGTCGCCGCCATCCCGATCGGCTGACCTTGAGTCTGATCCGCATTTCCACCCTTGGCTATGCCCTGCCCGGAACCGTGCTGGCGGTGGGAATCTTCATGCCCCTGGCCGCGCTAGACAATTTCTTGATCGATTTCGCCCGCGAAAATTTCAACTTCGCTCTGCCGCAGCTGATGCAGGGTACGATCATCATCATGCTGCTCGCTTATCTGATTCGCTTTATGGCTGCTGGCTACAAATCTATCGACAGCGCCATGCACCGAGTGACCAGCAATATCGACGAAGCTTCGCGCTTGATGGGCCTGCGCGGGCTTAAGCTGCTGGTCAAGGTTCATCTACCGATGTTGCGCGGTGGCATCTTTACTGCGCTGACGCTGGTTTTTGTCGATGTCATGAAAGAAATGCCCATCACCCTGATGACCCGTCCTTTCGGTTGGGACACCCTGGCGGTGAAAATTTATGAACTGACCTCAGAAGGAGAATGGGAACGGGCGGCGCTGCCGGCCCTGACTCTGCTGCTTTGCGGTCTGCTGCCAATTGTCCTGCTGATGCGCGGCACCGAAGGAAAGTAAAAAAGTGATTATGAACGATAAAACTCAACCCAGTCTCGAACTGAAAAAGATTTCTCAAGCCTACGGCAAGCAACGGGTGGTCAAGGATTTGTCCTTGACGCTGAACCCTGGCGAAATTGGCTGTCTGCTGGGGGCCAGCGGTTGTGGCAAGACCACGGTTTTGAGAACCATCGCCGGGTTCGAACCGCTGCTCGCCGGGGAAATCTTTATCTCTGGTGAAAAAGTCAGCAGCGCAGATTTTTCCTTGCCGCCGGCGAAACGGAAGATCGGCATGGTTTTTCAGGACTACGCCCTCTTCCCCCATTTAAGTCTCTTTGACAACGTCGCTTTCGGCTTGCGGGGGCACAACAAGGTGGAAACGTTGCGCCGGGTTAATGATGCTCTTGACCTGGTCGGTTTGCAGTCAGAGCGGGAAAAATTCCCGCATGAAATCTCTGGGGGGCAGCAGCAACGGGTCGCATTGGCCCGCGCCCTATCTCCACAGCCAGAACTGCTGCTGATGGACGAGCCCTTCTCCAACCTGGATGTGGCCCTGCGTGAGCGACTGTCGCTGGAGGTGCGCGATATTCTCAAACATTATGGAATCACCGCGCTGTTCGTCACCCACAACCAACACGAAGCCTTTGCCGTCGCCGACCGGATCGGAGTCATGCACACTGGCGAAATTCTACAGTGGGATACGGCGCATCGTTTATACCATCAACCGGTCAGTGCCAAAATTGCCGAATTTGTCGGTGAAGGAGTCTTGCTTTCCGGCGTCGTGCGAGAAAATAGCCAGGTAGAATGCGGCCTTGGTCGCTTGACGGGAATTTTCAACCAAGCGCTAGCGGTCAATACTGCCGTGCAGATTCTGGTTCGCCCGGAAGATGTGGTACACGATGATGATAGTTCGGTGAAAGCAAAGGTGCTGCGCCGCAATTTTCGGGGCGCCAACATCTTGTACCAGCTGCGATTAGAGAGCGGTGAACACGTACAGGCCCTGGTGCCAAGCCACTGTGACCACCAACCGGGAGAACTCATCGGCATCCAGCCCGATGTGCGGCATCTGATTCTGTTTCCCTTCCCATAGGGCTACTGAGATAAGCAAAAAGTGCCCGCTCTTTTCTCGCCACCTGGGTCACACTACGTTGTGCAAGCTTAATCGATGATGGTGATAACTTATCGCCCAGGGGCCCTGCTCCCGCAGCTTGCGCCTTGTCTTGATGGGTTTGGGCGGCTCTGAACTCGACATTTGACACATGCCAGGGTACGCGTCAGGGTGGTCAAACCATCTGCCGCGGATCAAGCAGGCGCTCCAGCTCTTCAGCGGGCAGCAGCTTTTCTGTCAGCAACAGCTCGCGAATGGTTTTGCCTGCGGCGTGGGCCTGCTTGGCCAGTTCGGCGGCGCGGTCATAACCAATCGCCGGTACCAGGGCGGTGACCAACGCCAGACTTTGCTCCAGCAGTTCTTCGCAGCGTTGCCGATTAACTTGCAGCCCGGCCAGACAGCGTTCGCTGAAGAGGGTGAGTGCCCGGCCCAGAAGTTCGATACTTTCAAGCATGCTCGCCGCCATCAGCGGCATCATGGTGTTGAGTTCGAAATATCCTCCTAAGCCCCCCAGAGTGATGCAGGCGTCGTTGCCGATCACGCGGGCACAGACCTGAATCAGACTTTCACTCATCACCGGGTTGACCTTGCCGGGCATAATGGAACTGCCGGGTTGTACCGCGGGCAGAATCAGTTCACCAATACCGCAACGTGGGCCGCTGGCGAGCAGGCGGATATCATTGGCAATTTTCGATAAGCCCACGGCACAGGCTTTCAGTGATCCGCTGACCGCCACCAAGGCGTCACGTGCCGACTGGGCTTCAAAGTGATTGGCGGCTTCACGAAAAGGCAGGCGGGTCAGACGGGCAATGCGGGCAATGGTGCGCGGCGCGAATTCTGGATGGGTGTTCAAGCCGGTGCCGACTGCGGTGCCTCCGAGGGCCAGCTCATAGAGGGCGCTCGATCCGGCCGACAGGCGTTCCTGCGCCAATTGCACCTGGCGGGCATAACCACCGAAAATCTGGCCGAAGGTTACCGGTGTGGCATCCTGCAAATGGGTGCGGCCAATTTTCATCACCTCCGAAAACTCGGTCGATTTCCGGCGCAGAAGTTCTTCGCACTGTTGAATCGCCGGTAGCAGCAGTTCCTGCAGCTGGCGCGCGCAGGCGATGTGGATCGCGCTGGGGAAAACATCGTTGCTCGATTGCCCCAGGTTGACCTCGTCGTTGGGATGCAGCGGGCGGTCATTTTCCAAGCCCAATAGCTGGCTGGCGCGGCGGGCGAGCACTTCGTTGACATTCATGTTGCTGCTGGTGCCTGAGCCGGTCTGGTAAATATCAAGGGGAAATTGCTCAGCATGCTGACCATCGAGCACCTCGGCGGCAGCCGCGGCGATCGCCTCAGCACGCGGGGGATCAAGCTGTTCGAGTTCGGCATTGGTCAGCGCCGCCTGTTGTTTGATCAGAACCAAAGCGTTCAGCAAGGCCGCGGGCAGGGGGCGCCCCGAAATGGGGAAATTTATCAGCGCACGGGCGGTCTGGGCGGCATAGAGCGCCGTGTCGGGAACCTGCATGCTGCCTAAGCTGTCTTTTTCGGTACGTGTCTGGCCCATAATCTGATCCTTTCATAAATAAAGGCGGATTTGCAGCTCGGTTCTTATTCTACCGCATAATGTCAAAGGCTGCTCGCTGCTAGCGCTTTCTTTCGTGGGGGGCATCCGCTAGAATGCGCGCCATGGAAAATTTTGCTCTGATCCTGATCCTTTTTTCGGCGCTGATGCATGCCCTGTGGAACCTGCTGGTCAAGCAAAGTCGCGATAAAACCGTATTCATCTGGTGGATGTTTACCTGCGCCTTCGGTCTACTGAATCTCTACCTGGTGCTGCCGGGGCATCCTTTTCCGGTTTTTACCCCTCAATATCTGCTGTTGACGGCCAGCGCGGCGGCCTGTTTTGTGCTTTATCACTGGTTTACCGGCAGGGCCTACCTGAAGGGCGATCTGTCCCTTACCTATCCCCTGGCCCAGACCTCCATGCTGTATGTGCCCATCTGGGGCGTGCTCTTGCTGGGGGAAAAGATTTCGCCCACGGGCCTGAGCGGCATTCTGCTGATTGTCCTCGGGGCCTACAGCGTGCAGTTGCGCCGCATTCATCTGGGGGATCTGCTGCGCCCCTTGCGCAATCTGGGCGATTCTTCGGTGCAGGCGGCGCTGCTCGCCGGATTGGTTTACTCCTTCGGTGCGATTCTCGACAAGCAGGGCGTCAGCCATTACAGCGTTTATCATTTCACCTATACCCTGGTGCTGTTCATGCTCGGCTATATGAGCCTAAATCTGCTGCGCCCCCGCTATCGCGGACGGGTGCTTGCTGAATGGCACGCCAGCCGCAAGCTGATCCTCTGGTCGGGGCCGATCATGCTGGGCTCTTTTTTGACCTTTCGTTATGGCCTGCAATTAGCGCCGGTCAGCTACGCCGTGCCCCTGCGTCAAGTCAGCCTGCTTGTCGGCGTGGCGATCGGCATTTTGTTTCTAAAAGAATCTTATGGCCGCATGCGCCTGGCGTCAGTCGGATTGATTCTGGCCGGGGTCTTCTTTATCTGGCACGGTTGATGGCACCGCACAAAAACACAAAGGACGAAAAATGAAAAATCTGGCTAATTTTCTGTTTGAAGTGGGGATGCTCAAACGCACGCCGCGCACCGGTTTTCAGTTTCTAGGCTCGGGAGCCGAGTCGGTCGCTGAGCACAGTTTTCGCACCGCGATCATTGGTTACACTCTGGCGCAGATGGATGGCGGGGTGGATGTGGCGCGCGTCATTCAATTATGCCTGTTTCACGATATTCCCGAAGCACGCACCGGCGATTTGAATTACGTCAACAAGAAATATGTGCAGGTCGATGAAAGCAGAGCCGTCAATGATCTGGCTGAACAACTCCCCTTTGGCGAGGATTATCGTAAGAGCCTCACGGAATTCAATGCCAAAGAGACCCCCGAGGCTTTAATCGCCAACGATGCCGACCAGCTCGAAATGATTCTTGCCCTCAAAGAACGTAAAGATCTGGGCAACAGATATGCCGACGAGTGGTATCCCTATTCCATTGAGCGGCTCAAAACCGAAGCAGCCCGTCAGCTGGCGGCGAGTATCTGGAGTACCGATTCCTCAAAATGGTGGTTTGATGACAATCGTGACTGGTGGATCCGAGGTCGCGAACATCCGTAAATCGGTTCAAAAATGAGCGCTTACCGACAATTACGCGACGCCATGAAATGTCGAGGACAAGCCCCCGCAAACTTGACATAGAGCAAAAAATTAATTAGTCTATAGAAAAACTAGAGAATTGGCTGATGCTTTCAAAAAAAACGAAATACGGCTTGCAGGCCCTCTTGATCTTGGCGCGTGATTATGGCACCGGGCCGTTGCTGATTGCCGATTTGGCCGAAAAAGAGCAAATTCCCAAGAAATTTCTCGAACTTATCCTGCTGCAATTAAAAAATGCCGGAATTCTTGGCAGTCGCAAAGGGAAAGGCGGCGGTTACTTCCTGGCCAAAGATCCCGCCCAGATCACTATGGGCGATGCGATGCGCGTGCTTGAAGGGCCCTTGGCACCGGTGCCCTGCGTGAGTGAGTCGGCGTATCAGAAATGTGACGAATGTCAGGACGAAAACAGCTGTGGTATCCGCCTGGTAATGAAAGATGTCCGCGATGCCATGGTCGAGATTCTCGACCACGCCAGCCTCAAAGGGGTTTTGCAGCGCTCGCGTGATGCCAGCAATCAGGCGCGGGAAATTATCGATTTTTCCATCTGAAACCAGGATCAGTTTCAGAGCCCAGGACAGGCTTGAACACCATTTTTAGACGATATAAACGACAGACGTGAATCTAACTTAAAGTTCTGTCCAGAAGCCAACCCATAAACAAGGAGATTCCCGTGAGCCATGTATTCACCGACAATTCTCTGAGCATCGGCGGTACTCCGCTGGTCAAACTGAACCGGATTGCGCCAGGTGGTGCCGAAGTTTACGCCAAAATTGAAGGGCGCAACCCGGCCTACTCCATCAAATGTCGCATCGGCGCGGCCATGATCTGGGCTGCTGAAAAGCAGGGGCTGCTGGGTCCCGGCAAGGAAATTGTCGAGCCGACCAGCGGCAATACCGGCATTGCGCTGGCCTTTGTCGCCGCCGCCCGCGGTATCCCCGTGACTTTAACCATGCCCGAAACCATGAGCCTCGAACGGCGCAAGGTGCTTAAGGCTTTTGGGGCCAATCTGGTGCTGACACCCGGCGCCAAGGGAATGGGCGGGGCAATTGCCGCGGCCGAAGAACTTGCCGCCGGCGAGCCCCATCGTTATGTGCTGTTGCAGCAATTTAAAAATCCCGCCAATCCCGCAATTCACCGCAGTACCACCGGTCCGGAAATTTGGGACGCCACCGACGGCGATGTTGATGTGCTGGTTTCGGGTGTCGGCACCGGCGGCACCATCACCGGCATCTCGCAGTTTTTTAAACTCGACAAGAAAAAGTCCCTGCACTCGGTGGCGGTAGAGCCCAGTGATTCGCCGGTTATCACCCAGAAAATGGCCGGTCAAACCTTGCAACCCGGCCCGCACAAAATTCAGGGCATTGGCGCCGGTTTTATTCCCGAGACCCTCGATCTGTCCCTTGTCGATCAGGTTGAGCAGGTCACGAATGACGAAGCCCTCGATTTCGCTCGTCGTCTGGCCAAAGAAGAAGGCATTCTGGCCGGAATTTCCTGCGGCGCGGCAACTGCCGTAGCGGCACGTTTAGCCGCACAACCCCAGTTTGCCGGCAAGAAAATCGTTGTTATTCTGCCTGATTCCGGCGAGCGCTATCTTTCAAGTGTTTTGTACGAAGGAATTGCCTGAGGGCTGATCCCTGGGAACAAAACAAAAAAAACTTGACAAGCTCTGGGGATTGGGCGATAAAACGGATCTTTCAATGCGCCACTAGCTCAGCTGGATAGAGCGTCTGACTACGGATCAGAAGGCCGGGAGTTCGAATCTCTCGTGGCGCGCCATACAAATTAAGGACTTAGCTCGATAACGGGCTAGGTCCTTTTTAGTTTTCAGCGCCGGAGGGTCTGTGGAGGTTCCGATAACTCAATTGGGACAGTCCAATTTTTGGCCATGCCTGTGGCAACGTACCTAACCGATCCTCGGCATTATGATTAGTTATGCAATAGGACCTGCAAGGAGGGGCTGGTTAAGAATTCTTATTCAAGGTTTACATCTCTGCCAAAATGCCCTACATTACTCAGGTTTTACGAAGGAAATTTGTCCTAGGGGGACTGATGATTTTTTTGAAGGTAGCTACTTGATGACCGTCTGAGTTGGTGTAAACCTACTAGGCGGTTTTTTTGTTGAGGGAGAAAGATAATGTCTGCCCAGAAGTTCCTGCAAGACCTCGAAAAGAAGCTTTGGACCGCCGCCGACAAGCTGCGCTCCACCCTCGATGCAGCGCAGTACAAGCACGCGGTGCTCGGCCTGTTGTTCGTCAAGTACGTCTCCGACGCCTTCGACATCCGCCGCCAGGAGCTGATCGCCCAGTTTCAGGACGAAACTCACGACTACTACCTCAACCCCGGCGATTACGACTCCGACGCCGAGTACCAGGAAGAGCTCACCGCCGAGCTGGAGATCCGCGACTACTACACCGAGAAAAACGTTTTCTGGGTGCCGCAGCTCTCTCGCTGGGAGACGTTGCAGAATCACTCCAAGCTGCCGCCCGGCAGCGAGATTGTGATCAAGAACGGCAAGGAAAATGTCTACACCATGCGCAGCGTCGGCCGGTTGATCGACGATGCGCTGGAGGCGATCGAGAAGGACAACCCCAAGCTCAAAGGGGTGCTCAACAAGCAGTACGGTCGGTTGCGGATCGATCAGGCCAAGCTCGGCGAACTGATCGACCTGATCGCCACCATCCCCTTCAAGCACGCCTCCTTGCAGGCCAAGGACATCCTCGGCCATGTCTACGAATACTTCCTCGGCCAGTTCGCCCTCGCCGAAGGGAAGAAGGGGGGCCAGTTTTACACCCCCAAGTCGATCGTCACCCTGATCGTCGAGATGCTGCAGCCCTTCAACGGGCGGGTCTACGACCCGGCCATGGGCTCGGGCGGCTTCTTCGTGCAGAGCGAGCAGTTCATCAAGGAGCACGGCGGCAAGCTCGGCAATGTCTCCATCTACGGCCAGGAGTATAACCACACCACCTGGCAGCTGGCGGCGATGAACATGGTCATCCGCGGCCTCGATTTCAACTTCGGCAAGGAGCCGGCCAACACCTTCACCAACGACCAGCACCCCGATCTGCGCGCTGACTTTGTCATGGCCAATCCCCCCTTCAACATGAAGGAGTGGGATACCGACGTCAGCGACGACGATCCGCGCTGGCAGTACGGCAAGCCGCCTTCCGGCAACGCCAACTTCGCTTGGCTGCAGCACATGCTCTACCACCTGGCGCCGGGCGGCTCCCTGGGCCTGCTGCTGGCCAACGGTTCAATGAGTTCCAACACCAACACCGAGGGGGTTATCCGCCGGGCGCTGGTGGAGAACGATCTGGTCGAGGGCATGGTCGCCCTGCCGGGGCAGCTCTTCACTAATACCCAGATTCCCGCCTGTATCTGGTTTTTGACCCGCGATAAATCGGGGTCGAAAACCAGACCCTCTCCCGGCCTCTCCCAGGGGGAGAGGAGCACGGCCAAGAGCAATTACCGGGGCGGGTTTGAGTTTTCCGGGTTGGTGGATGAAGCTCGTTCATTGCGGGCGAAACAGACTCCGGCGGAAGAAATGCTTTGGGAGTTGCTGCGTAATCATAAGCTCATGGGTCTCAAGTTTCGCCGTCAACATCAGATTGGTGACTATATCGTTGATTTTTACTGCCACGACCAGGGCCTGGTGATCGAGCTCGATGGAAAAGTTCACGCCACCGAAGAGCGCCGGAAAAAGGATCAGAAACGCGACGCTTACCTCAGTTCCTGCGGGTTCAAGGTGCTGCGCTTCCAAAACAACGAACTCCTCAACTCCCCCCAACAGGTACTGGATAGTATCGCCAGGGAAGTTACCTCTCCCTCTGGGAGAGGCCAGGAGAGGGTGAACAGGATTCGCGACCGAAGGGGCGAAATCCTGTTCATAGACGCCCGCAACCTCGGCTACATGAAAGATCGCGTGCTGCGCGACTTTAAGCCGGAGGATATCGCCAAGGTGACCGATACCTTCCATGCGTGGCAAAAAAATCCATCCCCTCGCCCTCAGGGAGAGGGACAGGGTGAGGGTGGTTATCAGGACGAGGCCGGTTTCTGCTGCTCGGCGACGCTGGAGGAGATCAAAAAGCACGACTTCGTGCTGACGCCGGGGCGCTATGTCGGTGCGGCGGATGAGGTGGAGGATGGCGAGCCCTTTGCCGAGAAGATGGCGCGGCTGACGGCGCAGTTGCAGGAGCAGTTTGCGCGTAGTAGCGAGTTGGAAGGGGATATTAAACGGAATTTGGCGGGGCTTGGTTATGGCTTTTGACTTGCCTGCAAATTGGGCTTCTTTGCCATTCTCTGAGTTGCTACTAGAACCATTAAGAAATGGTATCTATAAAACCAAAGAGTTTCATGGTCGTGGTGCCAAGATAGTGAATATGGGGGAGCTATTCGCCCATCCGCGCCTTAAAAAGGGTGTAGAGATGAAGCGCGTAGAGCTCAACAATAGAGAGGTTTTAAAGTCAACACTTAGAGCAGGTGATTTGATCTTCGCTCGACGTTCACTGACGGCTGAGGGCGCAGGTAAATGTTCTATTGTTCTTGATACTGATGAGGAAACCACATTTGAATCATCAATAATAAGGGCGAGACTTGATCCAGAAAAGGCAAATCCTGAATTTTATTATTATTTGTTCAATTCACCTCTTGGGAAATGGTTGCTTGGAACAATCCTAAGGCAGGTAGCAGTTTCTGGCATTACTGGGTCCGATTTAGCACAATTAGAAGTACCTTGCCCCCCGTTGGAGGTTCAAAATAAGGTCGCACTATATGGTGCGCAGATAGACGACAAAATCGAACTCAACCGCCAAATCAACCAAACCCTCGAACAGATCGCCCAGACCATCTTCAAAAGCTGGTTTGTCGATTTCGAGCCGGTCAAAGCCAAGATCGAAGCCAAAGCCGCCCTGACCCTGCTGGCCGTGGCCTGTGCCCTGCTTGACCGCCAGGTCGCACGGCTGGCCGAGGAGTTTGAAACCAAGGGCGGCTTTACCGAGCGCTTGTACCGGGTCCGCAAACAGAAGCGAGGGTTTTGATGATCACCGAAGACCAGCTTGAACAACTTTGCCTCGACTGGTTTCGCGCCGGTGGCTATGAATACACCTACGGCCCCGACATCGCCTTTGATGGCGACATGCCGGAGCGCAGCGACTACCTGCAGGTCGTCCTGACCGGTCGCCTGCTCACCGCCCTGCAAAAGATCAACCCGCACATCCCCCTCGCCACCCTCGAAGAAGCCGCCCTGGCCGTCACCAAGCCCGAATCCCCGGTGCTGATCCACAACAGCCGCAAAGTTTCCCCGCAAATATGCTTTGAAAATTCTAGAAAAAGTAGTATTTTTTTCTAGAAATTTTTTTGGAGTTATATTTTGCAAACTACTAACAATAAGATACTTTCTAGAATTTACGGCCGTGGTAGGGGTTGGGCATTTATGCCTAACGACTTCATTGGTGAGTTTGAGCGTAAGCAGATCGACAACGCCCTGTCAGATCTAACTAAAGAAGGTAAAATTCGACGCATCTGCAGGGGGATGTACGACTACCCGAAATACAGCGATCTGCTCGGGCAGGAGTTAAGCCCTGACCATGAGCAGGTGGCAGAAGCCTTTGCCCGTAAGTTTAACTGGCGCATTCTTCCCTCGGGTGACGCAGCCCTCAACCTGCTTGGGTTGTCGACCCAGATCCCGGGGAAGTTTATCTATCTGTCTGATGGTCCGAACCGCAAGTATTCCATCCTCAGCTATCAGCTGGAATTCAAAAAAACCGCACTGAAAGAGATCGGCTTTAAGCACCGCGAGAGTGGACTGATTGTTCAGGCGCTGAAAGCGCTTGGCAAAGAGCGGATCACTTCCAAGGTGATCGAAAAAATCCGCAAGCAGATTGCGCCGGAGAAGTACGGAAAGATTTTGCAGGAAACCAAAACCGTCACTGGTTGGGTTTACGATGCCATGAAGCAGATTTGCCGGGAGGGAGTTGTATGACCGTTACTCTTGCTCAATTAGAAAAATGGCTGCGCGCCCCTTCCGAAGACGAGCATCTGGAGTTCAAAGAAGCTAAGAACGATTACGATTTTGAAAAACTGGTGGGCTATTGTGTCGCCCTCGCCAACGAAGGCGGTGGGCATATGGTATTGGGTGTTTCTGACAAGCAGCCGCGCAAGGTTGTCGGCACCAGGGCCTTTGATGTGACGGCACGGACGGTTGCCGGAATCTATGACCGCCTGCACCTTAGGGTAGAGACGACTGAACTTACCCATCCAGATGGTCGGGTTTTGGTTTTCTCAGTGCCGTCTAGGCCTGCTGGCCAGCCGATCGAATACAAGGGTCGCTATTTCATGCGTGCTGGCGAAGAGTTGGTGCCGATGACCCCTGAACACCTGAAGAAAATCTTCGCCGAAGGGCAGCCGGGGTTTCTCAACCAGATCGCGATTGATAAGCTTTCTGCCGATGAAGTGGTGGCCCGTCTCGACATTCAAACCTTCTTTGATCTTCTCAAGCTTCCTTTGCCTTCCGACCGCGATGGGATTCTTGCTCGCCTGATCAGCGAAGATCTGGTTCGCCGCAATGGTGCGCAGTTGTCCATTACGAACCTTGGGGCCGTTTTGCTGGCCAAAGATTTGCGCCAGTTTGATACGTTACGACGCAAGACGCCACGGGTGATTGTCTACAAGGGCAAAAACAAACTGGATACGATTCGCGACCAGATTGGTGGCAAGGGGTATGCGGTCGGGTTTGAGGGGCTGATTGCTTACATCAACAGCCAGTTGCCGGCAAATGAGGTCATCGGCAAAGCGCTGCGGGATGAGACCCAGATGTATCCCGAGATCGCCATTCGCGAGTTGGTGGCCAATGCGCTGATCCATCAGGATTTTGATGAGACTGGCTCCTCGGTATTGATCGAGATTTATACCGACCGAATCGAGATTGCCAACCCCGGCAAGCCGATGATTCCAACAGAACGGTTTGTTGACGAATACAAGTCCCGCAACGAGCGATTAGCCGATTTGATGCGCCGCATGGGGATTTGCGAGGAAAAGAGCAGTGGCATCGACAAGGTGATTTTCAGTACCGAATATTACCAACTGCCGGCACCCGACTTTCGCGTCGGCACGCACCATACCTCGATTGTGCTGTTCGCCCATAAAGACTTTGCCAAGATGGAAAAACGGGAGCGAGTGCGGGCCTGCTACCTGCATTGCTGTCTACGTTATGTCAATAATGAGAAGATGACGAACCAGAGCTTACGAGAGCGGTTTCGACTGCCGGAAACTAAGACCGTAACTCTTTCCCAGATTATCGCAGCGACACTTGAAGAAAAACTCATCAAGCTTGATGACTCGGAAACAACGTCAAGACGCTACGCTAAATACGTGCCTTTTTGGGCCTGATCTTATTTAATCGCTAATCGATACGAGTATTAAGTAGATGTAAAATTGCAATAAATTCAGCAAGTTCCTATTTTGGCACTAATCGATTTTCAGTAGGGATGGCCACATGATCACCGAAGACCAACTCGAACAACTCTGCCTCGACTGGTTCCGTTCTCAAGGCTACAGCTACGCCTACGGCCCCGACATCGCCTTTGACGGCGACACGCCGGAGCGCAGCGACTACCTGCAAGTGGTCCTGACCGGTCGCCTGCTCACCGCTCTGCAAAGTATCAACCCGCACATCCCCCTCGCCACTCTCGAAGAAGCCGCCCAGGCCGTCACCAAGCCCGAATCGCCGGTGCTGATTCATAACAATCGCGCCTTTCACAAGTTATTGCTCGAAGGTATCTTCGTTGAATATCGCAACGAAGACCCTCACCCCGGCCCTCTCCCAGGGGGAGAGGGAGCTGGTGCCGCAAAACATCGATCCCCTCGCCCTCTGGGAGAGGGTGATCACAGTGACGAAGTCATCTGTGATCGTGTGCAGCTGATCGACTTCCATAATGTGGAGAAGAACCAGTTTCTGGTCGTCAATCAGTTCACCGTGCAGGGGAGCAAGCAGTTGCGCCGCCCGGATATCGTCGTCTTTATCAACGGCCTGCCGATCGCGGTGATCGAGCTGAAGAATCCCGCTGATCCGGGCGCCGATGCCTGGAGCGCCTACAACCAGCTACAGACCTACAAGGACGAGATCGCCGATCTCTTTGTCTGCAACGCCGCTCTGGTCCTCTCTGACGGGCTGACGGCGCGGGTCGGTTCGTTGACCGCCAACAAGGAGCGCTTTCTCCCCTGGCGCACCATCCGCAACGAGGACGACAAGCCGCTGCTCGAATACGAGCTGGAGAAGGTGGTCAAGGGCTTCTTCGACCGCGAGCTGCTGCTCGACTACATCCGCTACTTCATCCTCTTTGAGCAGGACGACGGCACCACCATCAAGAAGATCGCCGGCTATCATCAGTTTCACGCCGTGCGCGAGGCGGTGCGGGTGACGCTGATCGCTTCGGCACCTGCTCGGAAGCATGAAATATCTGATCAACGCGCCACCTGGGGCAAAGAGGTGCAGCCCGGTTCGCGCAAGGCCGGGGTGGTGTGGCATACGCAGGGCTCGGGGAAAAGCATCACCATGTGCTGCTACGCCGGCAAGCTGCTGCAGCAACCGGAGATGAACAACCCGACCATCGTCGTCGTCACTGATCGCAACGATCTCGACGGCCAGCTCTTTGCCACCTTCAGCAATGCGCGGGAGCTGCTGCGGCAGACGCCGGTGCAGGCCGACAGCCGCGACGAACTGCGCGAACTGCTGGCGGCGCGGCAGTCGGGTGGCATCATCTTTACCACGGTGCAAAAATTCTCTCTGGTCGGTGACGAAGACTCCCATCCAGAGCTGAGCCAGCGCGCCAATGTCGTCGTCATCAGCGATGAGGCGCACCGCAGCCAGTACGGCTTCAAGGCCAAGCTCGACACCAAGACCGGCCAGTACATCTACGGCTACGCCAAGCACCTGCGCGATGCCATCCCCAATGCCTCGTTCATCGGCTTTACCGGCACCCCGATCTCCCTCGAAGACAAGGATACCCGTGCCGTATTCGGCGACTACGTCAGTATCTACGATATCCAGGATGCGGTGGATGACGGTGCGACGGTGCCGATCTACTACGAATCGCGTCTGGCCAAGCTCGACATCAACAAGGCGGCGATCGAGGAGCTGAACGAGGACGTCGAAGAGGTGATCGAGGACGAGGAGGACGCCGATCAGCGCGAGCGCACCAAGAGCAAGTGGGCTCAGCTTACGAAGCTGGTCGGCGCGCAGCCGCGCCTCAAGCAGGTGGCCGAGGATCTGGTGCGGCACTTCGAGGAGCGCACGGCGCTGGTCGAAGGGAAAGGGATGATCGTCGCCATGAGCCGGGAGATCTGCGTGCATCTCTACAACGAGATCGTCATGCTCCGGCCCGATTGGCACGACCCCGACCCTTCGAGGGGGGCGATCAAGATCATCATGACCGGTTCCGCCGCCGACCGGCCGCTGCTGCAGCCGCACCTCTACAACAAGCAGACCAAGAAGCGGCTGGAGAAGCGCTTCAAGGATGCCAAGGACGAGCTCAAGCTGGTGATCGTGCGCGACATGTGGCTGACCGGTTTCGATGCCCCGAGCTGCCACACCATGTATGTCGACAAGCCGATGCGCGGCCACAATCTGATGCAGGCCATCGCCCGGGTCAACCGGGTGTTCAAGGACAAGCCGGGCGGGCTGGTGGTCGATTACATCGGCATCGCCAACGAGCTGAAGCAAGCGCTGAAGATCTACGCCTCGTCGCAGGGGAAGGGGACGCCGACGCTGAGGGCCGAAGAGGCGCTGGCGATCCTGCTGGAGAAGTTAGAGGTGGTGCGCGGCCTGTTCCATGGTTTCGATTACAGCGACTATAAAACTAAGGCGCACCAGATTCTGGTGCTGGCGGCCAACCACATCCTGGGTCTGGCCGACGGTAAAAAGCGTTTCCTCGACGTGATGGCGGCAATCAGCCGCGCCTTCACCCTCTGCAGCACCCTTGACGAAGCCGCGCCGCTGCGCAAAGAGATTGCCTTTTTCGCTGCGATCAAAGCCGCCATCGTCAAATACACCAGCGTCGACAGGAAGCGCCTCGAAGAGGACAAAAACTCAGCCCTCAAGCAGATTCTTGACAACGCTATTATCGCCGAAGGGGTGGCGGACATCTTCGCCTTGGCTGGCCTCGACAGGCCAAATATCGCCCTTTTGTCCGATGAATTCCTTGACGATGTGGGCAAGATGCCGCAACGCAACCTGGCCCTGGAATTGCTGGAAAAATTGTTGCGTGACGCGATCAAGGCCCGCACCCAGAATAACGTGGTGTTGGAAATGAAATTCGGTGACCGTCTGCTTGCGACCCTCAATCGTTATCACTCAAGAGCCATTGAAACCGCCCAGGTCATTGAAGAACTGATCCAAATGGCCAAAGATTTTAAGGAAGCCCTCAAGCGCGACGAAGAGCTGGGACTCAGTCCGGATGAGGTGGCCTTCTATGACGCGCTGGCCAACAACGAGAGCGCCGTGCGTGAATTAGGCGACGAGATACTGAAGCAAATTGCGGTGGAGATCACCGAGAAGCTGCGCAAAAGCACCTCAGTTGATTGGCAAGTGCGCGAGAGCGTGCGCGCCAAACTGCGCAACTTAGTACGACGGATATTGCGTCGCTTTAAGTATCCACCAGATAAACAAGACGGTGCCGTTGAACTGGTTTTGAAACAGGCTGAAGTTCTTTGTGTTGGGTGGGTTTAGGAGAGTATTAAATCGAGCCATATAATTGAGTCGGAGTCTCGAAAAAGGAGTTTTATACCATCTAATTGCAGGGACTAGGGGGATGTTGCTTGCGAACTTTCTAAGTTTCACGCACCGATTATTTTCTCGCGTAAAGCAGGTTCATTCTGTAACAAATTCTCGCCCCGCTGAACCGCAATACAAACCCCTGCCGAACCGAGTCCAGACGCTGTTGAGCGTGGCCGAGAAAAATGATGGACAAAGACAAGATATCTGACAGGATACGCAAGGGAATAAAAAAGGAGCTCCCTAAGTTATCTTGGCCGATACCCGGAGCTCCTTGCCGTAAGAAAGGCAAGTTTGTGCGGGGGTAGCACCTTCCTTGAAATGCGGATTCCGGTGAAACTGGGCCAGTGATTCCGAATGAAACTGGGCCACCCATTCCGGAGGAAACTGGGCCACCTGTCGGAGCGAAGCGACGCTGGAGTCTTTTTGTAAAACGACTGTCAATTTTGGTCAAGGTTGATGGCATGTTTTCGCATCGATTCTCCTTTCAATTCGATTTTGTAGGCGTTGTGAACCCGTCGATCGAGAATGGCATCAGCCAAGGTCGGATCGCCGATGAGCATTGAGTAGCGGGTACAGGGTGGTGATGGGTAGATATACTCAGCCCTGAATATGGTGGAGTGTCCCTAGTTTCTGAGGGTTGGCCGGGAATTGCTGGATAAA
>Ga0210020_1000319_pt1 | contig 49237 bp, 47 predicted proteins | sample CryGeymeta201514_FD_183980 | JGI IMG/M metagenome (GOLD analysis project Ga0210020, IMG submission 183980) | Groundwater microbial communities from Crystal Geyser aquifers in Utah, USA - Crystal Geyser metaG 2015-14 (SPAdes) (version 2) | ecosystem: Environmental > Aquatic > Deep subsurface >... | reverse complement strand
CAGACACAATCCACGATCTAGCAACGCAGACCAATATGCTTGCTCTGAACGCGACGATCGAAGCTGCCGTCGCCGGGGATGCGGGAAGGGGTTTCGCGGTCGTCGCCAAAGAAGTGAAATCGCTCGCGAGACAATCTGAATCGGCGACGCAATCCATTCGGGATATCGTTGAAGCAGCGGGTGCGGGCGTTGGTGTAGCTGACGAAGGGTTTGAACAAATATTGCAAGCCGTCTCCGAAGTCTCGCAGGCAGCTATGGCCATTCGCGCCGCGGTGGATGCACAACAGCAAGCCGGAAATGCTATCGCCATTTCCGCGCGCGATACGGCGTTGGCTGCAAGTCATGTGCTCACCGACCTATCGGACATTCGCGATGCTGCAGAAAGCACCGAAAATTTAAGTAGCACGGTCGCTGACGCTTCCAGCGCTCTCAGCGAAATATCCGCGGATCTGAAATCTGCAACGCAAGAGTTCGTGGGCAAACTCAAAGCGGCATGATTTTCAGTATCAAACCGATGGGCTCTTCCATCGGATCGCGAAACGTCCGCGACCCGGCTAATTAATTGACGCCACGCTCAGCTCATGAGATCGTTACTCTGATTGAGTTCTTTGCGGTTGGTCAGCTCACGCATTCGTTTCTTGTCCGATGAGAACATTGCCGGAGCACCCTATACGGTAAAACAACCGGTGCTGTTGCCTTTGAAGCACGCAATGGTGCGAAGTGTGATGCGGCCTGCGGGGTCAGCATCCATCGCCCCAGAATTGTCATCTCCCACTAGCACTAGATCGGTATAGGTCGCGACGGCCAGCACCGCCTTCAGAAACATCATGATCGCAAGCGAAGCGGCGGCCAAATTGCTGAAATCCCCGCAACAGTCGCGAAAAGCACACGGCGTGCCTGTCGAAATCAGAGCGCTCTTCACACTTTGTCGAAACGCGCCCTAAAACGCTGCAGGCGCAGTAGGATCCAGCGTTCTTACATCCCTCCAAAGTCAATCCGGCGCTTGTGCCCTGCTCGAGTGATCGAAAGAGCGCGAACGCAAATCGGGCTTCCAGCGCTTCAGTAGGCGTCAGTCTACTAGTCCCAGTTGGACTTTACTAAGTGGGCATGCGTCGGCGTGGAGGCGTTGGCGATCCCCGATTGGGACCCGCGATAACATATGACCAGAAGCGACGTCAGCCGGACTCGCGAAATCAATGGGGCTTTTTAGCCAAGGTCAATGTAAAGAGTAAGGGCAATTTCTCCATAACACTATATCAGCCCAATTTCGCGTATTTTACGATAAAAATAGATTTTCGCACCGTTTCGTCAAACATTTCGGTCTTTAATCCCCTGGCGCTTGCAAGTTTGTCTTTTGTTAATATGCTCGTCGTTTGGGTGTGCACGCCTGCAACCTGCAAAAAAGGTTTCTAGTGCCTAAGCTCATCAGTCCGGTCATATTTTTAAGAACTAAATTTATTTTAATTTTCGCTCAGGGGGATTAAATGACGAACGGTTCACGAGAATGTCTTTCAGGCACTCAGCGAATAACAGCTGCAAAACTCGTGAGAAATTTCGCTAAAGTTCAAGCACTTGCTCAAGATCGTCCGTGCGTTATTACAAACCACTCTAGAGAGACCCGTGTCCTTCTTAGCATAAAAGAATACCGCAGTTTACTCGAGAAATCAGAAATCATCGAGCCAGATCCGTTAATAGAAATCGGCCGCATGACAAATGAAGCAATGATAATATTTGACGAAGAACGTAGAGTACTGTACGCAAATTACATTGCTACCGCCATGCTGCGAATGTCAGATGATGAATTAAATGGGGCTCTGTTAGACGAAATACCCGAAATAAGAGACACTATAGTTGGAACTATGGCAAGTAGAACCTGTATTTCAAACGAGCCAACGTCTACGGAAGCAGTTTCGCCTTTTTCAAAGAATGCGTGGATAAGGGTTCGCACCTTTCCATGGCGTACGCAGAATTTACTCCTGATACAGGATATTACTGATCAGATTAGCAGCAGGCGACTTGCAAATATTAAAGCTTCGATCATAGATGCTATGCGTGTGCATGGGGGAATTGGCTATGCACGTATTTCATTAAGAGGCACAATCGATCAAGTCGATGGTTCATTCCCTCTTATGCTTGGCTTGCCTGCCGAGCGCTTGGTTGGCTCTCCTATGGAAAATCTTCTTGAGATTTCGGAGCGTAGCGCCTTCCGCGATGCACTCGAAGATGTGCTGCGAGGAGATGAAAGCAAGCGTCTCAGCGTCCATCTCATCACCAATAGCGGAGTTATCGAGGAAGTCGTAGTTGTGATGGTACAGCTCAACGGATCCTACGGCGTAGAAGGGGTGGTGGTTTTAATTGCAAAGTAGAAATTAAAAAACTGATGTGTTGAGGATTTTTATTGATCACATGTGGTTTTGTGTGCACCCTTCCAAATGGCTCCATGCTCTGGAAGGGCAGCGCATGTTCGCCGCCCTTCTGTCGTAGGTCTCATTCTATGAGAGCATAGGCTGCGACCGAAGCGGCTAGGAAAGCGATCATGATCGACGCGATCACGACCCATTCGCGCAGGCCAAGGCGGTCGACATGTTCTTCGCGAAACCGCCGATATCCATAATAAATGGATTCCTGGCTCGCCAGTGTTGCCACATCGAACGCGCTCGCTTCCTTACTGAACCAATGCTTCAACTTAGCGATTTCATCGTTATTGAGGTTCAGATATCTCCCGACCAGCGCTTCGATCTCAGGATTACGGCTCTGGGGAGTTTCGCTTCCCAAGTTATATTTTGTCATCAAATTTTTCCGTTAAACTTGCAGTTTGCGCCCGTTGCGGACGCGGCAATTCAGACGGAAAGGGGAGGAGCTCGTGTCGACGCGTGCTTCAGGCGCACCGGTTTTGGAACGGGTGGCGCACGAGAAGGGTTGGCGTTTGGGATGACCGCAACCGCAACTTGCAAGTCTAAAGGTTCCACAGGCGCATGGCTACGCGCGAATGGCAACGGCTGAGGTGTTGCGACCTTTGCTGATGGGATATCTCGACGAAAGAGAACCGCCACTTCGCTAGATTGAGCGCTGAATGCCGAGCCGTGGTCCCGCATGAGTGGGATCGGCTCAGCAGGCATAGCCTGTAAGGAAATGGTCGCGATAAGCGCAATGAACAGAAAGCGCAGCTTCGAAAGTGGCGGCAAAGGACTGATCACAATCAATTTGTAAGAAGGTCGAGACTGAGCATCAAGATAGCTTTGTAGGCCCGTCGCTCCCGGGGATTAAGTCTCACCATGTTTTTGCGCCAGACAGATTAGGCGGCTTAATCCCGCAACACCATGATAAATTTGTGCCGGCGTTGTGGATGTTTCAGCCGATTTGAAGCCGACCCGAACTGAAACTTGTTGCCTGCGGTTGACACGCTTCCTTATGGCGAGCGCACGATCATAAGGTTTGGAACTCTTGCAAGATTCTTCCTCGAAGCGGAGACCCCGCGATACGGCGGCTTGGTGGTCTATCGTCGGGCTGGTCGCTGGTATCGGCTTCTTTCTTGTCAGCGCGATAATATCGTATTCGAACGTCCTCGGCATGCGTGAGAACGAGGGGCGAATTCGCAATACGCACGAGGTGCTGACGTCACTCGACGAACTTATGATAGCGGCACTCGACGTCGAGACCGGCAGCAGGGGTTATGTCCTAACCGGTGAAGACCAGTATCTCGAGCCCTATCGAACTGGAATTGCCGAAGCGCGTGATGATCTGGCGACGCTAGAAGCCCTCACCGGCAACAATGCCGTGCAAAGCGAGAACCTCGACCGCCTCCGAACACTGGTTGAGGAAAAAATTCGTTTCTCCCAATTGGCCATTCAGACACGCCGGGACCGCGGCATCGAACCGGCGATTGCGCTGACCGACAGCGACCGGGGCAAGCTGGCGATGGACGCGATCCGGCAGCAAATGGCGCAGATGAACCGCGAGGAGACTGCCGAGCGCCAGCAGCGTATAGCCGAACTGGCCAGCGCATCGAGCGCGGCGATAATCAGTGCCGTGGTCACCAGTCTGATCGGTATTGCTCTGACCATTGCAATTTTTCTGTTGGTCGTGCGCAGCAACCGCCTGCGCGAACGTCAGCGCTGGCTTCAGGCAGCGCAGGTGGACCTTAGCGAGGCCATACGCGGTGAGAAGACGGTCCCGCAGCTGGGGGCCGCAATCCTCGCATTCTTTGCCCAAAGGGCCGGCGCGAATGCCGGGGCCATTTTCAAGGGTGAGGGCGGGACGTTCAACCGTGCGGCCGTCATGGGTGTACCCGACAGCGCCTCTGTGCCCGAGGTGTTCGGTATCGGCGAGGGTCTGCTCGGCAGGGTCGCTGCAGATGGGCAGCCGGTGGTGCTGTCCGATGTTCCCGACGGCTACCTCAAGATCGGGTCGGCCCTCGGCAGCGATACGCCGCGCCATCTCGTGGTCGCCCCGGCCTTCAACGAAGGGGCGGTCAATGCCGTAATCGAGCTCGGGTTCTTCGATGCTGTGGACGACCGGGTGCACGCACTTCTCGATGCCGTGTCCGGATCGATCGGCGTCGCCCTGCGCTCGGCACGGTTCCGCGAGCGCCTACAGGACGCCCTGGAAGAGACACAGCGGCAGGCTGGCGAACTACAGGCGCAAAGCGAGGAATTGCGCGTCTCCAACGAGGAACTGGAGGAGCAGGGTAATGCGCTGAAGGAATCGCAGGCACAGCTGGAGCTGCAACAGGTCGAACTGGAGCAAACCAACAGCCAGCTGGAGGAGCAGGCGCAGACGCTGGAAGGACAGCGCGATGAGCTTACGCGAGCCGCGGCTTCGCTGCAATTGAAGGCCCGTGAACTCGAACAGGCCAGCCAGTACAAGTCAGATTTTCTCGCCAACATGAGCCACGAGCTGCGCACGCCGCTCAATTCGTTGCTGATTCTTTCCAAGCTCCTTGGCGACAATTCCGAAGGCAACTTGTCTGCCGACCAGGTCAAGTTCGCCCGCACGATCGAATCCTCGGGCAACGACCTCCTGACCCTCATCAACGATATTCTCGACCTGTCGAAGATAGAGGCGGGCCATGTTGAGATTGAGGCTGCCCCATTTTCCACGGAGCGTCTCGCCTCTGACCTGCGCAAGCTGTTCGAGCCGCTGGCCGAGCAGCGCGGGCTGGACCTACAGATTGCCCTCGCACCCGATGCGCCGCGTTCCATCGAGACCGACCGGCTGCGGCTGGAGCAGGTGCTCAAGAACCTGTTGTCCAACGCAATCAAGTTCACCGAAAAAGGCAATGTAACCCTGTTGATTGCCGGCACGGATGACGAGCAGATAGCCTTCGCGGTGTCCGATACCGGCATCGGCATTGCGGCCGAACAACGCGACGCGATCTTCGATGCCTTTCGCCAGGCCGATGGCACCATCAGCCGCAAGTTCGGCGGCACCGGGCTCGGCCTCTCGATTTCTCGCGAGCTCGTCCGCCTGCTCGGCGGCAGCATCCGGGTAGATAGCGAAGAGGGCGAAGGCAGCACCTTCGTGGTCGACGTGCCCGCGACATACGATCCAGCCGCGGTCGCTCCGCGCGAAGTTGCGCAGATGAGCGAAACAGCTTTTGGTCATGCTCCGCCAGCATCGCCGCCCACTATCGCATCCGCACGTTCTACCACCCGGGTACGCGATCGGGCGCCGATAGGGCCGGCAGTCGATGATGACCGCGCAGCCTTGTCCGGCGACAAGCGCGTGCTGCTTGTCATTGAGGACGACAGCAGGTTTGCCGGAATCGTGTGCGATCTGTCGCGCGAGATGGGTTTCGAATGCCTCGTCGCCGGCACCGCGCAGGAAGCGATCGATTTCGCCCGCGAGTATCGGCCGAGCGCGATCGTGCTCGACATCGGCCTGCCCGACCAGTCAGGCTTGACCGTGCTCGACAGGCTCAAACACGAGGACGAGACGCGGCATATTCCGGTCCATGTGATCTCAGGATCGGACCAGGCCCAGACCGCGCTGGCACTGGGTGCGATCGGCTTCCTCGAAAAGCCCGCCCCACGCGAACGGCTGGCCGAGGTGCTGGCCTCGCTGCAAGAGAAGCTCGCATCGCGCGTGCGCCGCGTGCTGATCGTCGAGGATGACGCAGTCCAGAGGGAGGCGGTCGGCGAGCTGCTGGGCTCTCAGGATGTCGAAACCGTCGGGGTCGGCACGGCTGCCGAATGCCTCGAGGAGCTGCGCGGCGGCCAGTATGACTGCATGGTCCTCGATTTGGCACTGCCGGATGCCAGCGGCTTCACCCTGCTCGAGACGCTGAGCGAGGAAAGCGAGGGTCCGCTTCCCCCGGTCATCGTTTACACAGGCCGCGACCTGTCGGCCGACGAGGAGCAGCGCTTGCGCCGCTATTCCAGCTCGATCATCATCAAGGGTGCAAAGTCGCCCGAGCGCCTGCTGGACGAGGTCTCGCTTTTTCTTCACCAGGTGGTCTCGGATCTGCCTGCCGAACAGCGTCAGATGATCGAGAAGGCACGCCACCGAGATGCGGCGCTGGAAGGCCGGCGCATCCTCATCGTCGAGGACGACGTGCGCAACGTCTATTCGCTGACCAGCGTGCTCGAGCCTCGCGGCGCGCTGACGCGGATCGCGCGTAACGGGCAAGAGGCCCTCGATGCGCTGGACGAGGCGGCGGGCGATCCGGAAAAGGCCATCGACCTTGTGCTGATGGACGTGATGATGCCGGTGATGGACGGCCTGACCGCGGCCCGTGCCATCCGTGCCGAAGAGCGCTGGAAGAAGCTGCCTATCGTCATGCTAACGGCCAAGGCCATGCCCGACGACCAGCAGAAATGCATCAATGCAGGCGCCAACGATTACATGTCCAAGCCGATCGATGTGGATAAGCTCCTGTCGCTGGTGCGGGTTTGGATGCCCCGGTGAAGGACCGCGACGGAATGAGCCCCGAAGCGATGAGTGCCACAGCCGCGAGCGAAAGCATCGAGGACATTGAGATCCAGTTGCTGCTGGACGCGGTCTATCGTCACTATCACTACGACTTCCGGCATTACGCCCGCGCGTCCATCAAGCGGCGGCTTCTGCAGGCGCGCGCGCAATGGAGGTTCGACAGCATTTCCTCCATCCAGTCCGCCGTGCTGCACGACGAAACCATCCTGCCGCGACTGCTGAACTACCTTACGGTGCAGGTGAGCGAGATGTTTCGCGATCCCTCCTACTTCAAGGCACTGCGGCAGAAGGTCATACCGCACCTCAGGACTTACCCCTCGCTCAAGGTCTGGATCGCAGGATGCAGCAACGGCGAGGAGCTCTATTCGCTGGCAATCCTGTTTGCCGAGGAAGGGCTGGCCGATCGCACCATCTTCTACGCGACCGACATCAATCCGACGGCTCTGCGCGCGGCGCAGGCGGGGATATACCCGCTCGAGCGGATTCGCCTGTTCACGGAAAACCACCGCCTTTCCGGCGGACATGGTTCGTTGTCCGACCATTACACCGCAGATTACGACAGGGCCGTGTTCGACAAGAGCTTGCGCGAACGAACCGTCTTTTCCGACCATAGCTTGGTGACCGACGCTGCATTCGGCGAGATGCACCTGATCTCGTGCCGCAACGTCCTCATCTACTTTGATCGCGAACTGCAGGATCGGGTCGTGGGACTGTTCGGCGAATCGCTTGCGCGAAGCGGCTTCCTCGGCATCGGGTCGAAGGAAAGCCTTCGCTTTTCCGCTCACGCCGACATGTTCTCCGAATTCGTGCGCGAAGAGAAGATTTATCGAAGGAGCATGCGATGAGCCTTCAAGCCGTTGTGATCGGAGCGTCCGCGGGTGGAGTGCAGGCCCTGTCACAGGTGTTGCCGGCCTTGCGTGTGGATTTTCCCCTCCCCGTGCTCGTGGTGGTGCATATCCCGCCGCGGCGCGACAATACGCTGGTTGACCTCTTCGCCGGGAAATGCCGCCTGTCGGTGAAGGAAGCGGAGGACAAGGAACCGTTAGAGCCTGGCACGATCTATTTCGCGCCGCCTGATTATCATCTGCTGGTTGAGGCCGGCGGCACGATCGCCCTGTCTTCGGACGAGCCGGTCAATCACTCGCGCCCGGCGATCGACGTGCTGTTCGAAAGCGCGGCGGACGCCTTCGGTACCGGCTTGGCTGGGATCGTACTGACCGGCGCGAACAGCGATGGCGCCGAGGGGCTGCGGGCGATATGTGCGGCGGGCGGGCAAGGTATCGTCCAGGACCTGGCCACGGCGGAAGTCGCGACCATGCCGCGTGCGGCTCTCGCCGCGTGCCCGGGCGCGCAAACGATACTGGTGGAGGATATGGAGAAGGCGCTGGAGGCCATGATCGCGCGATGACCTACAAGGCGAAATTTCTGTTGGTCGACGATCTTGAGGAAAATCTCGTCGCGCTCGAAGCCTTACTGTCGCGCGACGGCCTGGACCTGGACAAGGCGCGCAGCGGCGAGGATGCGCTCGAACTGATGCTAGCCAACGAATACGCGCTGGCATTGCTCGACGTGCAAATGCCCGGCATGGACGGCTTCGAGCTTGCCGAGATCATGCGCGCGAACGAACGATCGCGGCACATCCCGATCATCTTCGTAACGGCGGGCAGCGGCGATGCCGCTCGCCGCTTTCGCGGTTACGAGGCGGGCGCTGTCGATTTCATCCAGAAGCCGATCGAGGCCGACGTCCTTGGTTCCAAGGCCAACGTTTTTCTCGACCTCTATCTCCAGCGTCAGCAGATCGTCGCCCAGCGGGACGAACTGGAAAGAATGACAGCCGCTCTGCAGGCTGCCGACCAGCAGAAGAACCGCTTCCTCGCCGTGCTAGCCCACGAATTGCGTAATCCGCTGGCGGTCCTTGCTGCTGGGCTCAATATCTTAGAGCGCAAGGCCGATCCAGACGCCCTCGAAACTATTCGCAAGTCGATGCGGCAACACCTCGGATATATGACCCGGCTTGTCGACGACCTTCTCGACGTCAGTCGCATTGAGCGTGGCAAAATCTCGTTGCGTCGAGAGAAAGTCTTGCTGTCTGATATCCTCCCATCTGCACTTGAGGTTGCCGCGCCGGCTATCGAAGTACGGAACCATGCCCTTGCGGTCGAACTGCCCCAGCAGGCAGTCCTGCTGGACGTAGATCCCACGCGCTTCATACAGATCGTCGGAAACGTCGTGAGCAATGCAGCACGATATACGCCTAAGGGGGGACGCATCAATGTTTCTGTCAGTCGTATCGCCAATAAAGCCAGCATCGTCGTATCCGACACTGGCGTCGGCATCCCTAAAGACCAGCAGTCTCGAATCTTCGAGATGTTTGAGCAATCAGACACAGGAAAAGTTTTAGGCGACGGACTGGGGATCGGGCTCGCCTTGGTCAAGCAACTGGTCGAGCTGCACGGCGGAACAATTCAACTTGTGAGCAGCGTACCGGGCGAAGGAAGCACTTTCGAGATTCAGCTTCCAATCTGAAACACTAGCGCGGCCAGCGAGCTGCGAGATACTCGCCTGTTGTTCCCGCTGCGAAGCATGGGATCTTGTCGAGCACAGGCCTCCCGGGCGGTCGAGCGTTGTCGACTTTCCTAGTCGCGGTACCCAAAAGGAGACGGTCCGAAATCGGCTCAGAAGCCGACCCTGTGCACTCCGATCACGCCGGATTGTCGGAATTCCACTTCACCGGAATGCGCAGATAGGTGACACCGTTGGCCTCCGCTTCCTCGAACCGACCGGCGCGGATATTGACCTGGATGGATGGCAGGAGGAGCTTGGGGACCGACAGACCAGCGTCGCGTTCTTCGCGCATGGCGACGAATTCGTCCTCGCTCATCCCTTCGTGGATGTGGACGCTGGAGCGCTTCTGTTCGCCGACCGTGGTCTCCCAGCGATACTCGTCCCGTCCCGGCGCCTTGTAATCGTGGCACAGGAACAGGCGCGTATCGTCGGGTAATTCCAGCAGGCGCCTGATCGAACGATAGAGCGTACGCGCATCGCCGCCGGGGAAATCGGCGCGGGCGGTGCCGTAATCGGGCATGAAGAGCGTATCGCCGACGAAGGCGGCATCGGCGACGAGATAGGCGACATCCGCCGGCGTATGGCCGGGCACATGCATGACCTCGACCTCCAGCTCGCCGATGCGGAAGCGTTCGCCGTCTTCGAACAAGCGATCGAAATCCGACCGGTGTACCGCGAGATCGTCCATCGCGAAGACCGGGCGGAAAATCTTTTGCACTTCGCGGATATGCGCGCCGATCCCGATCGAGGCTCCGGTCTGCGCTTTGATAAAGGGCGCGGCCGACAGGTGATCCGCATGGGCGTGCGTTTCCAGCACCATTGCGATCTCCCACCCCTCGTCCTTCGCGAAAGCGAGGATGCGTTCCGCACTGCGCGTATTCGCCTCACCACTCGCAATGTCGAAATCGAGCACCGGGTCGATCACGGCAGCGCTACGGGTGGCCGGATCGCCGACGAGGTAGCTGATCGTGTTGGTCGGTTCGTCGAAGAATGCCTCAATGACAGGTTGGCTCATAATCTGACTCCATTAGGTCTTGCTAATATAGATTGTGCAGCTACATTAGCAAGACCTAATGGAGTGAAGCGATGCTCGAACCGATGGATCTTGAAACCTTCGAGGCGAAGGCAAGCGGGGTTGCCGATACGCTGAAGGCGCTCGGCAATGCCCGCAGGCTAATGCTGCTGTGCAAGCTGGTCGAACATGGCGAAGTCACGGTCGGCGGTCTGGCGCGCGATGTCGGTCTGTCGCAGTCAGCCTGCTCGCAGCATCTTGCGCGGATGCGGGACGAGGGCCTCGTCGCCTACCGGCGCGAAAGCCAGACACTCTGGTATTCGATCGCCGATGCACGGGTCGAGACGCTCCTCGCCACTCTCTATCAACTCTACTGCAAGGATTGATGCGATGACCTGCCTTCCTCTTGACCCGTCCGAGGCCCATGCCGCAATGCAGACAGGCGCACGTCTGATCGATATTCGGGGGACGGACGAATACGCGCGTGAACACATCCCGGGGGCGACGAATGTCCCGCTAGATCGAATCGACGAGCTTGCCACCGGCTCCTCTCCGGTCATCTTTCACTGCCGTTCGGGGATGCGGACCGAAGCGAACGCCGCGCGGCTCGCAGCCGCAGTAGGAGATGCTCCGGTTTACATCCTCACAGGCGGGATCGATGCCTGGCGCGCGGCTGGGCAACCGACCGTGCTCGACAGCCAGCAGCCGATCGAGATCATGCGGCAGGTGCAGATAGCCGCGGGCACTCTAATTCTTGTCGGCATATTGCTCGGTTTCCTATGGTCGCCTGCACTGTTCGGGCTGTCCGCCTTCGTCGGTGCGGGGCTCGTCGTTGCCGGGGCGACCGGATGGTGCGGGATGGCCGAGATGCTGCGCGCGCTTCCCTGGAACCGGCGCGCGAACGTCTGATCCGACTATGGACCTCGCCACCATCATCACCACGCTGCTATCCGGCGGCGCCATCGGCCTGATCCTTGGGCTGGTGGGCGGTGGCGGGTCCATTCTCGCAGTGCCGCTGCTGGTCTATGTGGTCGGGATCGGATCGACCCATGCGGCAATCGGCACCGCGGCGGTCGCAGTGAGCGCCAACGCCATCGCCAGCCTGGTCGGGCACGCCCGCGCCGGAAACGTGAAATGGCGCTGCGCGAGCGTGTTCGCGCTGGCAGGCGTCGTCGGCGCGGCAATCGGCGCGGAACTCGGCAAGGCGTTCGACGGCCAGGGCCTGTTGGCGTTGTTCGGGCTGCTGATGATCGGTGTGGGTATCTCCATGCTCCCCAAGCGCCGCACGGCATTGGCGCCCGACGTCCGCCTGACCCGCGAAAGTGCAGGAGCCCTGCTGCCTCGCCTGATCCCGATCGGGCTCGTGACCGGTCTTGCCGCCGGATTTTTCGGGATCGGCGGCGGCTTCCTCATCGTGCCGGGACTGATGCTCGCCGCCGCCATGCCGCTCAGATACGCCGTGGGCAGTTCCTTGATGGTCGTCACGGCGCTGGGACTGACGACGGCCGGATCCTACGCGATTTCCGGCTTGGTCGACTGGCCGATAACCGGCTTGCTGATCGTTGGAGGTATCCTTGGCACAATATCCGGCATCGTCATCGGCAAGACGCTCGGTGCGCGCGAAGGCCTGCTGGAGCGGGGTTTCGCCTTCCTCGTTATCGCAATCGGAGCACACGTCGCGCTCGGCGCGATCTGAGCAGGATTTCTGCGAGCCTTCGTCTTCAGCGACCGCTACGCGGCATCGGGTTACGGCTTGCGCGCTGCAAATGATGCAGCCATTCCCCGCGAATGAACTTCAACCTTTCCCGCCGCACCTTTCTTGGCACGTCACTCGCCATTCCGGCCCTCGCCTACGCGCCGATCCTGCGCGCCGCACAGTCCGATCTGTCGCAATTGTCGGATATGACCGGTTCGGCCCAGCCGATCACGTCGGCAGAGCGCGTGGAACGGGTAGCCCGTGCACAGGCGCTGATGGAAGCAAACGACATCTCGGCAGTCGTCATCGAACCGGGAGCATCGCTGACCTATTTCACCGGTATCGAATGGGGCCGCAGCGAGCGCTTGACCGGCGCGGTCTTGCCTCGCGAAGGCGAGCCGCTGATCGTCACACCATTCTTCGAAGAACCCTCGGTGCGCGAGACGCTGGATATTCCCGCCGAACTGCGCGTTTGGCAGGAAGACGAAAGCCCGCTGACGCTGATCGCCGACTGGCTGCTTGAGCGGCAGCTTGCCAGCGGACAGCTGGGGATCGAGGAGACTGCGCGCTATTTCGTGGCCGATGGCCTCGCGGCTCGCCTGCCGCAGATGCGCACGGTCTCCGCCGATCCGGTCGTGCGCACACTTCGTATGCACAAGAGCGCGTCGGAAATCGCTCTGATGCAGGTGGCGACCGATGTGACCATGGCGGCGTATCGCTGGACCTGGCCGCGGGTGGAAGCGGGCATGACCGGACCCCAAGTTTCAGCTCTGATGAATGCGGCCACACGGGCGCTGGGGGGCACGCCGCAATTCTCTCTTGCGCTAGTGGGAGAGGCGTCCGCCTATCCTCACGGATCGCGGAAGGTTCATACGATCGCCGATGGAGAGGTGCTGTTGATGGACTGCGGATGCGCGGTTCACGGCTATGAAAGCGATGTCTCGCGCACATTTTCCTACGGATCGATACGATCGGACGTGGCGCGCGTCTGGGATACCGTCGCGCGCGGACAGCGCATCGTCTTCGAAGCGGCGCAGATCGGCACGCCCGCGGGCCGGGTGGACGATGCAGTGCGCGCCTTTTACGAAAGCGAAGGCTACGGCCCCGATTTTGCCCTGCCCGGCCTTTCCCACCGCACCGGTCACGGTATCGGCATGGACGGGCACGAACCGATCAATCTCGTGCGAGGTGAGGAAACGCCGTTGGCTCCGGGCATGTGCTTCTCGGACGAGCCCGGTATTTATCTTCCGGGCCGCTTCGGCGTCAGGCTGGAAGACTGCTTCTATATGACCGAGAGCGGCCCAAACTGGTTCAGCGAGCCCGCCGCGTCGATCGAAAACCCGATTTGAAGCAGAGGCCTCTCTACTTGCGATCTCGAAAGTCCGACATGACCGCTCTGGATACGCACGGGACGTAGCTGAAAGTCGAACGCTAGGGAAGAATACCAGTGTGTTCGAGCAGGATACCGGTTCCGATCGCCATTAGACCCAAACCTCCAATCAACTCGACCACAGGTCCGAATTTCACGCCGACGAGCCGTCCCAACATCAGTCCGCCTGTCGCGAGAACGAAGGTCGTCAATCCAATGGCGAGCGCGACCGATACTATGTTCACATCGACGAACGCGAGAGTAACACCAACCGCTGCAGCATCGATACTCGTCGCAAATGCAGTGAGGATGAGTGCGAGCATCCCTCTCTGTTCCTGAGGCACCTCAGTGTTGTCGGGGACGTTGTGCGCGGTAAGCCGCCTTCCCGCATCAACGGCCATTTTACCGCCTACGAGCCAAAGAAGGCCGAAAGCGATCCAATGGTCGACGGCCGTGATATAGGCGCTCGCGGCGAGGCCGAGCGCCCATCCAAGCAAGGGGGTAACAGTTTCGATGATACCGAACACCAGACCACCCTTGGCGGCTTGCAGCAGCGACGGTTTAGTGCTCGCGCCACGAGCCATCGCGGCGGCACAGGCATCGGCAGACATGCTGAAGGCGAGAACGGTAATCGATAGCGGCGACATCAAAGGGCTCCGCCGGGCACAAGACAGCACATACCGAGACGCCCGGATGGTCTCGGATGTGCTGGTCTCGCTAGGCGGCAGAAGCCGCTCTCTGCACCATGCGCCACGACGCAAGTGTGTTGACGCAGAGCCGACCGAGGGTCGGAAGCTACTCCCCAACGGGAGGGCACCTAGTGCCTATCCGGAACGTCTGCAATGGAATCGTAAGCCGACAGGCCGCTTATCAGGTCGTGGTGCCCAAGAGCGGTCAGTCCGCTATCGGCCCAAAGGCCGACGCTAGCCATAACTCTAATTCAAATCCTGACGCGAAAAGCGCACCAATGTGATCGCCATGGCAAGGCCGATCCAGGCCACCAGCGCGGTGAGGGAGGTGGTCCAGCCCAACGCCACACTCGCCTCTGGGCCGAGCGGCGAGACCAGTCCGGTCTTCCTGTTCGCCCATTCGATCAGATTGAGCATGTGGTAGGGCGGGAGGGTCTCGATCAGGAAGCGTGTGAGTTCGGGCGCACGCGCGTGGAAAAATACGCCTAGGATGGCCAACATGCCTTCCATGATGACGAGCCCGATCGAGACAATGACCGTGGCGAGAATGGACCGCGTGAGCACTGCGAACAGTGCGGCGAACGCCGTGGCGTAGGCTATCGGCAACAAGGCATAGGCCGCCGCGCGGGCGTGTGCGGCGAGGATGCCTGAGAGAGTGACGTCTTCGGGTATCGCGCTGTCCTGAAGCGATCGGAGCCACTCGGTCGTCAAGTTGATGAGATCGGTCAGGACGAAAGCGGCAAAGACGAAACCGACCGCAACGGTCCATTTCGCGACGATGAGCTGCCAACGCTCTCGCGCCGGGATGATCAGCTTCCAGGTGTTCCAGGAATATTCACCCGCAAACAGTAGGGCGGCAAATCCGGCGATCAGGATGCGCCCTGGGGCCGAACCGGGGGCCCGCCAAAAGATCGCGCTGTCGGCGATCCAGGCCGCCGCCGATTGGGGATCGGCGGGCGGACTAGCCGGTGCGAATTGGTAATAGACGAGGCTCGCCAGAGCGATCAGGAAGATGGCGATCGGGAAGATCCACACCATCAGCCAGGTGCCCCGGTGGCGGCGCATTTTCAGCGCTTCGGCGGCTACGGCGTCAAGCATCGGGATCGCTCGTCATTTCGAGGAACACCTTTTCCAAATTCTGTTCTTCGGCTGCGATCCGGAACACATCCACGCCGGCGGCCACAAGTTCGCGCACGATCGCCGGTGCCTCCTCGCTTGTGCCCTCCACCGTGATGTGGCCGGAGGGTGCTCCGATCGGTCGGCGCGCTTCGAGAACCTTGAGCGCCGCGTCCATCGGCCGCGCCTCGATCGTCAGGTGAAGGCTGGTGCCGAGCAGTTCGGCCGTGCCGGCTTCGCGGATCAGGCTGCCCTTGCTCACGATTGCAAGGCGGTCGCAAACCTGCTGCACCTCGTGCAGAAGGTGGCTGCACAGGAACACGGCTTTGCCCTCGTCCGCCAATGCACGGATCAGCTTGCGCATGTCCTGAATGCCCGCCGCGTCGAGGCCGTTGGCCGGCTCGTCGAGGATCACCAGATCGGGATCGTTCAGCAGCGCCGCCGCAACGCCGAGGCGCTGTTTCATGCCGGTGGAATAGCCCTTGAACTTGCGCTTCGCGTCGCGCGTCAGGTCGACACGCTCGAGCACCTCTTCGATCCGCCTGCCGTCGATGCCGCGCGTGCGCGCCAGAACGCGAAGATTGTCGCGTCCGGACAGGAAGGGATAGAACGTGCCGCCATCGACTAGCGAGCCCACGCGGCCGAGAGCGTCGCGATCTGTCACCTGGCTGCCGAAGAGTCTGACCTCGCCGGATGTGGGGCGGATGAGCCCCAGCGCCATGCGGATCGTCGTGCTCTTGCCCGCGCCATTGGGGCCCAGAAACCCGTAGACCTCGCCGCAGCGCACGCTGAGCGTCACATCGCTGACCGCGCGCTTCGCCTTGGCGCCTCGACCATATGTCTTGCTAAGATCGCGCAGTTCGAGCGCGACGGTTTCACGGCGATGGTTTTGCAAGCGCCCTCCTTAAGCCACGTCGCTGAGGACGTGGCTACCGATGACATGGATCGATCTATCGCCTGATCGGGACCCTATCCGCCGCTTTCCGGAACGACGCGGATTTGGATGGCGCGATCGTCCGCCAGATAGGTCCGCGCAGCCTGCCGGATGTCGGCGGGCGTGATGGCGGCGAGGATATCGAGACGCTGACGCCTGCGATCGAGGGCCGCCGGATCGCTCTGCGCCATGGCTACCACGTCCAGCCATGCCGAGTTCTGGCTTTCTGCACGCTCATAGCCTGCGCGGATCGGATTGCGCGCTCGTTCGAGAAGGTCGGCGGATACCTCCTGCGCTGCCATCTCGCCCGCGATTTCGCGCAGGACGCCCGCCGTCTCGTCCATCGCTTCTGGCGGAACGGTCGCGAAGGCAGTGATATGGCCGAACCCGTCGAAGGTCTGCTGCGAGAAGCTGATGGCCTGCGGCGAATAGGTCGCACCCAGCTCTTCGCGCAGCGTCTCGGTTAAGCGAAGCCCCATGGTGGCGGCGAGCAGGTCGCGGGCGATGTCGTCGCGAAGATCCTTGCTGTCATCGGTCTGCCAGCTCATCGACAGCACGCCCTGATCAACCTGGCCGGTATGCGTAAGCACTTTGGTGGCCCTGTCGGTGACGAAAGTGACGGACGCAGGTGTCGTCCCGTCCTCGTCACGCAGCGCGCGTTTGGGCAGAGCGCCGAGCGTTGCAGCAACGGCGGCGATCGCGGCAGTTTGATCGATGTCGCCCACCAGCCCGAGCGCTAGGGGCCCCTCGGCCAGCTGCGGCGCGACCGCCGCGCGCAGATCGTCGAGCGAGATCTCGGCAAGGCTGTTCGCGTCGGCGACTCCGAAACGCGCATCCCCGCCGGAGAGCACGGCATTGAGCGCGCTCCCGAAAACCTGTGTCGGAGCGGATCGAATATTTTTGACCAGGATCGGCGCCACGCCTGCCAGTTGCGCCTGCGTTTCCGGCCGCCAGGCAGTCGCGGTCAGGCGCGCTGCGAGCAGATCGAGCTGAAGTTCGAGATCGTCCTGCGTGGTGCTGCCGGACGCGACCAAGGCGCCGTTCGAGGCAGCCAGACCGTCGGTAACCGTCCGACCCGCCACGACGCGCCGCAATTCGTCGGGATCGTGCGCTTCCAGACCGTCGACGCTGATCGCGATCGGCAGCAATTCCTTGAGGCCCGCCTTGTCGCTCGGGAACGCGCTGGCACCCGAACCGGTGCGCAGCGAGAAGGCGATCTTGCCGGGTTCGAAATCAGTCGTTTTTAGATTGAGCTGGAGACCGTTGGCGAACCGCACCGTGCGGATACCGAGATCGGCGATCGTCTCGTCGGACACGACCGTGCCCGGCGTTCCCCAATCGGAATAGGCGAAATCGACCGCCGCCTCCTCTTCAGGAGCGGTCACGGCAATTTGCGCACTTTCCGTCAGTGCCGCGGCGATGGCCTGTTCGCCCCTCTCGATCGGCTGTTTGGTCGACACGTGGACGAGGCTCGGCCCACCCTGCCATGCGGCGCGAAAGGCATCGCTGACGGTTTCCGCAGTCACCGTCGGTTCGATCGCTTGATACAGCGCCAGATCAGTCTGCGGGGCGGTCGGCACGCTGTCAGCAAGACTTGCCGCGACGAGCGCATCGGCGAGGCCTGCGCTCGGCCGGCCCGCAGTCTGCGAAACGGCGTTGCCAAGCGCCGTCGCGATATTGGCCTTTGCCTCGGCGATTTCGGCGGCATTGAAGCCATACTGGTTCGCCCGGCGCAATTCGCGTTCTGCAAATGCGAGCGTATCGCGCCACTGGCCGTCTTTGGATACGATCAGCAGACCATAGGTTTCGACACTGCGGAAAAGCGGCTGCTCAAGTGCCTGCGCTCCGAGCGTCGGAGAATCCGCGGCCCGCGAAAGCGCAGCGATACGATTGGAAAGCGCGATACCGGCAATAGCGCGAAGTATCTGCGCACGCGTATCGGCGACGGTGTTCTCTGCCGGTTCCCAAGCGGTTGTGCGTTGGAGTTCGATGATCTCCGGGATGGCCGGATCGACGAAATTCGCGATCGCCGGAGTATTGGTCCGCGGCATGGGTGTTTGATAGATGTCGCGCGCAGCGCCCTCGCCCAGCCAGTCTCCGAACTCGGCTTTGATACGCTGCTCCATCTCCGCGATGTCGAAATCTCCGACGATGGCCAGCGTCGCGCGTTCAGGGCGATAATGCGCGTCGTAGAATGCACGAAGATCGGCGGCGGATATTCCCCGAATGCGCCCGACATCGGCGCGGACGCGCTCGCCTAGGCGCGAATTCGGCAGCGCGGTCTGGAGATAATCCGTGATGCGCCGACGGTTCGGATCGTTGCGCAGCTGCGCCTCACTTAACAGGACGCCGCGTTCACGCTCGACCGCCTCCGGATCGAAAGTGAGTTCGCCCGCCATTTCGCGGATGACGTTAAGCGCCGTCTCCACCGTCTCGTCCCGCGTGTTTGGCAGAGCGAGCTTGTAGGTCGTATAATCGAGGGAGGTTTCGGCGTTGGTATCGGCGCCGAAAGCGAGCCCCAATCGCTCCAGCATTGGCAGCAAATCACCTTCCGGAATGTTGGTCGACCCGTTGAAAGCCATATGCTCGACGAAGTGTGCCGCGCCGTTCTCGGCATCGGTTTCCTCACGGCTGCCGACCTCGACCGTGAAGCGGATCGCCGCCTCGCCGACCGGGTTCGTGTTGCGCTGAAGCGCGTAGCGCATCCCGTTGGGGAGCCTGCCGAACACGATATCGGGATCAGGCGCGATGTCGGCGCTGGTAATTCCCCAGGCGGGTATACCCGTCGGCGAAGAAACGGTCGCGCTTAGCGACGTCGCCTCATCCTGCGCCGATGCGATGGACGCCTGACCGACGGCAAGACCGATACCAAGCGCTAGCACCGACGCGGTGCGCGCGAAAGAATGTGAGATGCGACCCATGTGAAATTCCCCCAAAGCTAAAACGAATGCTGCGCGCCTCTTTAGGCTGCCAATCCTTTGAATTGCAAACCCGACCAATTTTTCGCGGACCGAAGGTCGGCATCTGCTTAATCTCTGGCAGAATGCTACGAAGCAGGCTTTCGATTTGCAAAACTTGAGAACGAACGACGGGTGTTTGCCGCCGTCGACTTATGACGCCATTGGTGATGCTTCCGGTAAAGTGGCTCGCTTTCCTCGCAGTGGAAGAGCGCCATGGTGGATCGCGGTTCCAGCAAGCGTAGCGATAAGTCCAACGATGATGCTGTCGAATATCATCAGCGACCAAACAAGCGCATCGGGCGCGCCGAATGCCCAGTCGTGGTTCTTTCCGTGGAGATACTGAAGGGGGATCCAAACTAGCGCTGTAAAGACGACGATACGGACAGCGGCGAACCAGTCGTGACGAAAGACGCTTCGCAGGCTTGCATCGCGGTTTCCTGACAATCCATGCACCAGGAGAACGATCAGTGGCAAGGTCGCGAGCCCCAACGCTGTGTTGATTAGTCCAGTGCTTTGTTCACCGATACTATCTTCCAGAAAGAGGCCAGGAAGGCCGGTAATGGCAATTAATCCGAAAGCGATAAGGAGGTTCTTCCAGGCGATAGAGCGCAGATCCCACCAATAGCCACCATTACTGGTAGCTCCCCAAAATCGCAGCGTGGCTAAGATTGCAAGAACCAGTCCAGCGAGCTTGGCGTAGCCGAACGTCCAGCGCGCAGGATCGTTCGCCAAGGCCTGCCCAGCCTCGCGACTATCGAACATTCCGATCTGTATCTCTACGACATGCTGAGCGAATTCCGGCAAGACGATCAGGGCGGGAATAACGGGTGCCAGCAGCCAAATCCGAATTCCATCGCGAAACACGAACCCAAAGCGGGTGGCTAAAAGCCTGAGCATATTGTCTCCCCCTTTATGACAGATCAGCGACCATTAGAGTTCGGCAACGATCAGGCGATACCCCGCATCGAAGGTTTCCTGATCCAGCAGATCCGGATGGCTACGATACCAATCGCCAGTCTTTAGATCTCTTTCGAGATCGCTGAGCCCCGCCGAAACATCGCCAATCTTCCAGAAGGATGAGCTGCCTGATCGCAGCGCCGCGTCGAGATAGGCTTCGGGTCGACGCCAATATGCGTAAAGAAAGCCGTCTTGGCAGTCATGAGGGATCGGGACGATCCGAACTTCGGATTTGCCAAGGCGCCGCGTCAGACTCTCTAAACTCGGCATAGCTATAGCATCGAGTTCGGCAAGCTTCGGGAAGTAACGCGTCGGCCATGGGCGAGCGTCTGGGTCGAAGGTCAAAATGACGATACGCTTCCTGGCCACGCGCCTAATTTCTTGAAGGCCTTTGTCTTGATCGCTCCAATGATGAATTGTCAGGATCGCCATGGCGGCATCGAAACTGTCGTCATCGAACGGTAGGCTTTCGGCTGACGCACATATAGCCAGAGCCGACGACGAGGGTCGCTGCGCTATCATCTTCTCGGAAGGCTCTACTGCGATGACGTCGCGATCGATGGGCTCATAAGATCCCGTTCCTGCCCCGACGTTGATGACGGTCTTCGCATCTCCGAGCGCTGACGTAATCAGCTGACCAATCCGCGGATCGGCCTTCCGATTGCTGGAATAGTTTTCACCGATACGGTCATACTGCGCGTTCATATGTCATCGCTCGCATGTGCGAGTTCGTTCCTCGCGCGGAGCCACAAAAGCAGCCCCGTGACAGCGAACCAGAGGAAATATCCCAGAAAAGCAATGCGCTGACCCCACCCCGGCATGACGAGACCGGTCATCCGAAAAGACACCTGCCAACCAATGTTAGCTACGAGGAACAGACTGAACCATGGCGTCAGACTTCCCCAGGTTTGCAGTCCGAACCTTTCGCTCAGAAGCGGGCCGATCCAAAAAAGGGCAAAGACCCAGCAGAGTCCCGATCCTATCGCCCCGACTGCATGCAGTATCGTGGTGAGGGCTTCGCTAACCAGCATGTTAGTTGGCGCGAGACCTGCTAGAGCTAAACAGACGCCAGACATCGCGAGAAGGAGTGGGCCGCGGCTGCTCTCATCTTTTCTCATCAGCCGAGAGGCGAAGATGATGATTAGAATGCCAGGCAGAATGAAGCCCGCAATGTTGAAAGCCATTGCGAATGGAGCCCCGATTGCACCCAGTTCGCTCACTGCCTTGGTCGCGTGCGAATACCCATCCGATCGCACCGCGGCAAAGCCGATCAGGCTAAGAAAGAATAGGCCTGCGGCAGCCGGACCTGCTAGCCAAAGGCGGCCATGGGAATTGAGTGCTTTCATTCCGCAAGCCGTAGATGTGAAAATAAAGTTAGTCTAGGCTAATTACATGACTGATCCGAAATCCCGCGTTCTGGCGACGGACCTCTCCGTATTGGCTACCCGTTTGACGCGCTGGTTGCGCGCAGCGGACGATGCCCCTTCGCTTTCCGGTCCTGAAGCGTCCGCCATGGCGGTCGTAATTCATTCCAACGGAATCACACCATCGCGCTTGGCTCAATATGAGCAGGTTCGAAGGCCGACGATAACACGGACGATTGACAGTTTGGTTAATCGAGATTTCGTTCAACGAGATCCTGACCCAACGGATCGTCGCGGATCGATAATCCAAGCTACTGCCGCAGGTCGGGAAATGTGGAATGCCGGGCAAGCGCGCAAAATCGAGCCGCTTGCAGAACGTGTTAGTGCGCTCAACATGGTGGAACGTCGTCAGCTGGAACAGGCCCTGCTTTTGTTGGAAAAGCTCGTAAATCCGACCGAGGAATGACAATTTTCTGCGTCGACATCGGTACTAGAAGCGTCCTCGATTGAACGCGAGAAGCCGAATGTCTGCTTTCGCCATCGCTTAGCTAGGACTCGACAGTCTCCTATCGGCCCAGAAGCGGAAACTCTCGGTCAATAAGCGTCCGCACGGGACCGTGGACGACCGACTCATTAAGTTGGCTCCGATATTGTCTAAAATCTTTTAGCGATTTATTTTTCAATATTTACAGTCGTTTTTGTATCCCTCCGTCTCCGCCATTTCCCGGATTTTCAACGAACTGCGACCGACCGGACCGGACGGGTCAGACGCTTTGCTTTACGTGAAGCATGTCGAAGCCCCTTGGACAGACCAGCATGGATTTCGGCTGTGGCGACTTGGATTCTGACTCAAGCTGATGGTTATCATCAGTCAGGCTGATGGTGGGTCAGCGCATGATAATGCTGGAGGCGCTGCTCAAAAGCTTGCGCCTTGAAGACCATGTTCCCCCGGACTTCATGCCGCGGTCGATCGACCGTTCGTCGATCTTCCCGGTATGCGCGAACATGGGCACCGGAACGGAACTGCGAGGGCAACCCCTACTCGGATTTGTTCGGATCCTCCTAGACAAGTCGAGAGCTCGCCTTCGCTGCGTCCGCCATCATATCTCTGATACGAAACGGTTTTCGATCGCGTGATCGAGATGGCGTTCCACGAACGCCGAATCCGCTTTATGGAGCGGCGGGTATGAAGACGGTGCGAATGGTTGGCCGTTCTGGCCCTTGTAGGTGGTCACCGGAAGGAAACGCGCTTTCGCCTTGGTCCGGGTCGCGGCGGCAATCCGCTCCACAAGTGCTTCGGGCCGGGAGACGAGCTCGGCATGCGAGACCAAAGCGTGTCCGGCAGATCGTGCTGCGATGTCGATCCAATTACGCAGTTTGGCCGTACGCATTGCGACCGGATTGGGAAACGGCGCCTTGGTCACCGGACAAAGCTCTTCTGCGATCGGTTGTCCGAACTTAGGGTCGTTCCTGTCGATACCCCAAAAATCCTCATCCCAGATGGTGCGCCATTCCGCTCGGATGAAGGCGCCGAACGCAAGGCTCTTTATCTCCGGATCCGCGTGCCAAGGGGTCGCATGCAGGCTGCGCAGCCACTGATCGGCTTGTCGCGCGATCACGACGACGAAGACATCGTCGGGAATTTCGACTTCGTCCGGCACCAACCAATGCTTGAAACCGAATTCTTCGGTGAAGCGAAGATCCTCGAGGTTCCGTTCGAGCAGCTTTATAAGCGCGTTGGTTCCGCTGCAGCGCTGACCATAGACCTGAAAGCGCCTGAATTGTGTAAGGGCCAAGAACGTCTCCGAAATTTTTAGGCGCCCGCTTAGTGTGCTTTGTCCCAGCTTTCCGCATGATCGTTGTTGCATGGTGGCAACGCCTTCCGCGTTCGATCGTCCGTCCGTCATGACGGAACAGATCGAACTGGAACGAGGCCTGAATCTTGCGCGCGAAAATCCTTCGCTCGCCGACGCCTTACGGTCGCATATCGTGGAGGATGGCTTTCCCTGCGTCGGGGCGAAATCGGCACTTGCGACCGGCCGGTTAAAGGTCCTGCCTGCCCGATCGTTGACCAGCGCCTGGAACGACATCGCAATTCATGAGGCTTTGCTGGAGTGGAGCGAGGATTACGAGCGAGACCCCCAGGGTCTGCGCAGCCTCGCCGTCGTCTTTGCCGGACCCGACGACCTGGACGAAGCGGCATTCGAAAACGCGATGTGGGACCGGCTGAATTCGCTCGCCGCGAAGGACGAATGGCGCGGGCAGGCTTACGATCCGCACGTCAGCAGCGATCCGACCAATCCGCATTTCTCGCTGAGCTTCGGAGGAAAGGCTTATTTCGTGGTCGGCATGCACCCCAATGCGTCGCGCTCGGCACGGCGAACGCCTCATCCAACCCTCGTCTTCAACCTGCACGACCAGTTCGAGGCCTTGCGCGCGTCGCAAAGGTACGAACGCATGCGCGAGACGATCCTGAAGCGCGACCGGGCGCTCGATGGCTCGATCAACCCGATGCTTTCGCGCCATGGCTTTGCGAGCGAAGCGCGGCAGTATAGCGGGCGCGTGGTCGGCGACGACTGGCAGTGCCCTTTCTCGGACCCGAGGATTGGCGCATGACGCGTATCGCACCGCGCACCGGCACCGCGATCGAATTGTCGAAGGGGCAGGTGTTGACCGTTACCGATCCCGAAGGGGGCCAAGTCAGCGATCTCTTGGCCGTGTCGAAGGCGGATCCTCGCGAAATCCTCTCCAACGGGCGGACCTTCGATTACGAGGAAAAGATAAAGCTGACCACCGGAGCGCGGCTGTGGTCGAACCGGTCGAACCCCATGCTCACCATCGTCGAAGATACGGCGCCCGCGCACGATTTCCTGCTGACGCCGTGTTCCGAAGACACGTTTCGGCATTTCTATCCCGACAAGCCCGTTCATCGCGGCTGCTTCGGTAATCTGGCCGAAGCGCTGGCGCCGTATGGCGTTGCGCCCGACGACATTCCGACGGCCTTCAATGTCTTTATGAATGTTCCAGTCGCCGAAAACGGCGCGATCTCCGTCGATCCGCCGCAGTCGCAACGCGGAACCTTCACCTGCTTTCGGGCCGAGATGGATCTGGTGATCGGGCTGACGGCTTGCGCGGCCTATGCCTCGAACGGCGGCACGTTCAAGCCCATCGATTACGGCGTGAGCGACTGAAATGTTGCTGGATTTTCTCGAATGGTACGGCGCGATCGCGGCGGTCATCGCGGCGCTGATCGTCGCGACCAATGTCAGCGCGCGGGTTTCGGGATGGGCCTTCGTCCTCTTCGTCACGTCCTCGCTTGCGTTGACGGCTTGGGGCTTCCTCAGCGACGACGCCGAAGGGATCGGTTGGCAGAACGTAGCTTTGCTCTTGATCAACCTGTGGGGCGTCTACCGCTATCTTGGGCCGCAAAACCCTCGCGACTCCGATCGTCCGGTGGAAGCAAGAGAGCCGGGATGAAGAACACCGCCTTGACCACCGGTGCCGCCGCATTGATCCTTGCCGTCGGCCTGGCGGGCCATTTCGCATCGGGCGCGATCTATTCCTCGGTGGAAGCGCGGGACATGATTTCGGCGCTGTCCAGCCCCGCCCTGTATCTCGGCAGCGCGATCGCAGCGAGCGCCTCTACCACGCTGGCGCTTATGCTAACCCTGCTCGGTCTGGTGCGGCGCGCCGACGCGGAATTCGATCCGCAGATGTACCGGCAGATTTACCGCATCGCCGTGCTTTCGACCATTCTGCTGGCCGGAGCCGTCGTGATGCTGTTGCTCATGACGATGCCGATCGGCGAATTCGACGATGTGCCGGGCAGCTGGTTCCCCATGCTGTACAATGCACTGTACTGGATCGTGGTGGTGCTCAGTGCCGGGCTCGTCGCCATGGTCACCATGCTGTTCGGCACCGTGCGGTCGCTGATCGCCAAGCTCACGCCGCATGACGATGTGTAAACGTGATCATCTCCAAACCGAAAAGAACCTCTGACATGTTCACCCAGCTCGCTCCCCCGCTTCCCGTGCATATCACCGATCGCGGCCCGGGGCTGGCCTTCGCGGTCATCGATTATGGGATCGAACACAATCTGATCTGGGTGACGGCGCTCGATGCGGGTGGCGAAATCTGGTGCGCCCCCAACCCCAAGGTCCGGCTCGCCGAGAACTGGACTGCCGGCCGGATCAAAGACCTCCGGGCGGAAGTGGGCGTGCAAGAGCTGTCGGGGGACAGGTCATGACCAAGCCCGCGCTGGCGTTCTTCGCGCATCACCAGGGTCGCGGCCACGCGAACCGCATCATGGCGATCTTGGAGCACGTTCCTGAAGATCGGCCGGTCATCATCATGACGGCAGCGCCGTCGCAACTCGACGAGCGACCTCGCGATGCGACCATGGTGGAGCTGCCGAACATGATCGGTGCGCCGTCGCGCAGTCCGGCCCTTCACGATCAACCGACGCCAGAGACCCTGCATTGCGTGCCACTCGGCGTGGAGGAAATGCGCCAGCACATGGGGACGATCGCCCAGACACTGCGCGAGGCGGATCCGGCGCTGTTCGTCATCGACGTGTCGGCGGAGATCGCCCTCCTGTCGCGCATCATGAGCGTTCCGGCCGTCACCATCAGAATGCATGGCGACCGCGAGGATATCGGCCACGTTGCAGGATACGAGGCATGCGTCGCCATGCTTGCCCCCTTCGACGAGCGGATCGAGCAGGATAGCTATCCCAAGCGCCTGCGCGACCGCACGTTCTATACAGGCGGTCTTTGCACCACACGCGCACCGCTGCGCGGAAAGAGCGAGGCCCGTTCGCGGCTGGGCCTTTCGGAGCACGAGACCGTAACGCTGGTGATCGCCGGCGGCGGCGGTTCGGGCACGCCCTACGCTCCCCTGACCGTGGCCGCGCGTGCGGAGCCCGATACGCGGTGGCTGGTAGCCGGCCCCGTTCACCGCGAGGGACACGAAACGGATTTCGGCAATCTGCGCGAGCTCGGCTGGATCGACAATCTCACCGATTATCTGTGCGCCGCAGATCGGGTCATCGCGTCGGCGGGCGACAACACGGTTCACGAGATCGCACGGGCGGGCAAGCCGTTCCTGTGCATTCCCGAATGGCGTTACTTCGACGAGCAGCAAGCGAAAGCGCGCGAGCTGCAACGCCTCGGGGCCGCCGTCTATCGCGAAACCTGGCCCGCCTCGATCCCCGAATGGCAACGCGCGCTGGCCGAAACCGATGCACTCGACACCTCGATTCTTGGCACGCTCCACGACGAGGACGCCGCGCGCAAGGCGGCATATTGGCTCGAAGAGCAGGCGACGCGGCTTTGGGCGGTCAGCTGAACAGCACCTCGGCCCCCTGCCGCGTGTCCGCGATTTCGCGTTCGGTCGGACGTCGCACGATCTCGAGCTTCTCCTCCGAACGCTTCACCAAACCGCGTCGTTCGAAATCGTCGAGCCAGTATTCCATGCACCATTCGCCCCAGCGGCTGCGGAACAGGCGCGCATTGCGAATAATCGATTCGAAATGCTGCAAGGGCGGCTTGTGTACATGATGATGCTGATGGAAGCAGATCGTTCCGCCCAGCCAGTACATGCGCGCGCCGCTGCGTTCCAGGCGCCGTCCGAGGTCGGTTTCTTCCGCGCCGTAGCCAATGTAATCTTCATCCATTCCGCCCGCAGCACGCCAGATTTTCGCTGACAGGATGAAGGCGAGGCCCCACAATTCTCCGAAATCCGCAATCGGCAGGAAGGATGTATCGTCCAGCGGTCGTTTGCTCGGATGGCGGACTCCCGTGCTCAGGAGCAGGCGGAAGTCGGGCGAGCCGGTCCTGTCGAGCCAGTCCGTATCGGTACCGGGAAGGTAACGGACCTCTGGCAAGAAAACGCCATCGGCGTCGAACGCGTCTCCTTCGGCAGCGCGGCGTACGAAATCCGGATCGGGAATGCAGTCCACATCGAGGAAGGCGAGCACGTCCCCTGCAGCCATCTCCGCCGCCCGATTACGCGCCGCGGCGAGCGGCATGGGTTCGCCCGGCACCTGTACGTAGCGGACTGGGAACATGCCCGTCGTCTCGATCTGTGGTGCATCGTCCTGCATGTAGGCGATCACCAGTTCGTCCGGCGGAAAGGTCTGTGCTTCAAGGCCCGCGACCAGATGATCGAGGTGCTGCTGCCGACCTCGAACCAGGGTGAGTACCGAAACCGATCGGTAGGTACTCACCAGCTGCCTTGCGCCTGATAGTACCTGACACCTTCCAGCACGCCCGCCGCGTAACAACCCTTGGCGCGATAGGCGTGGGAGAGAGAGGGATCCTGTGCCAGGCCGTCGCTGGCGTTTCCTACCACGATCGGGAAGGGGCAGGCGCGCAGCATCGTCAGGTCGTTGCCGCTATCGCCTGCAACCACCACGCGCGACTGCGTCAGAGAAAGCTTATCCGCTACATGACCGACGGCCGGACCCTTGCCTGCGCCGTGGGCAAGAATGTCGAGATAACGCCCGTGGCTGGCGACGACCTCCACTTTCAGGCCCCTTGCGCGAAAAGCCGCTCGAACGTCGTCCGGATCGCGATCGTCCACGAAGAAGCTCGCCTTGCCGTCATGTTGTTCTAACAGGGCTTGAAGGCGAAGTCGAAGGCTTGCTGCGACATCTCGCACGCGCTCGTCATCCCAGGCGTTTTCTACACGGCATCGCCATTCACCGTCTTCTACGAACTTGCGTTCGTCGCGATCGTACCAGTGAATTCGCGTTCCAACGCTGCTGATGATGACATCGGGTGTCGGGACGCCTTCCGCGGCAAGGATCGCCTGTGCGCTGTGAAAACTGCGGCCCGTGGCAATGCCAAGTGCGATGTGCCCGGAATGTTCGGCCTGCCAGCTGAGGAATTCATGCAAAGCTTCGCGGTCGCCGAGCAACGTGTTGTCGATGTCGCAGATCAGGATCCGGTCCCATTTCGGAGCCTCGGGAAGCGGTCCGGTCAATTCCTTCAGCAACCGGTGATATTGTTCGCGATGCGCGCTCCAGTCATAGGCCGCAATCGCTTGCCCGCCAGCCGTTGCATAGCGGACCCATTTGCGCCTGTCGGTGACGATGTTCCGGCAGGCGGCAGCAATCGCCAGCGGATCGCGCGGACACACCAACTCGCCATTGTTGCAGCGCTCCACGATGTCGTTGGGGCCGCCGCTGTCCGTGGCGACCACCGGCAGGCGGGACGCAGCCGCTTCTAGCAGGGTCAGGCCGAACGGCTCGTTCAGGGCCGGGTTGACGAACACCCCACCACTTTCGCGCGCTACGGCGTAGTAAGCGGGAATGTCCGCAGGATCGTGGTTCTTCGGATAGGCGACCTTTCCGTAAAGGTCATGGCGGTCGATCGCCTCGATCAGCTCCTGCATGACCTCGCGGCATTCGGTCTCCAGATCGCCGAGCAGCGACCGGCAGCCGGCCACGATCACGAGGTTCGCGGCCTCCTGCAAGGCCGTGTCGGCGGCATAGGCATCCACCAGCCCCAAGAGGTTTTTCTTCCTGACCGGCCGGGCGATGGCGAGCAGTATGGGTTTGGCAGGATCGCGCAGGAATTGCGCCAGATCGCCACGAACCTTTTCGCTCGGCTGCGCGCTCTCGAACCGATGGAGATCGCAGCCCGGCGGAATGACGCGGATGCGGCCTGCTTCGATCGATCCATAATGCGCATATTGCGCCTCCGCCTCGTCGCGCGAGCTGGCGATGACCGCATCGGCCATATCGAGCGATCTTTCCTCGATACCGATGCGTGTCCGCAGGCTGTCGTCCACGCTGCCATTGATCTCGCCCTTCACGGCGCCGAGCGAATGGCCCGTGAAGATGTAAGGTATGCCAAGCTGCTCCTTCGCATGGCGAGCGAGAATGCCCGCGTCCGCATAATGGGCATGGATGATGTCTGGCAGTCGATCGAGATCGTGCAGATATTCGATGAAGGCCGCGCACAGCTCTTCGTGCCGTTCGTGCAGGGCTTCCTTCGGCAGATAGGACGGATCGCCGTCATCAAGTCTTACAAGGCTGATTTTCCCGCTGGCTTCGGCACATTGCGCCTCGAACCGCATACCAAGCTTCGAATCCTTGAAGCCGCGGGTTACGATGTCGATCCGCTCGATTTCCGGGTCGCGCGCGCTCGCGCAGGCCAGTTCCAGCAGATAGGTGATATGGCCACCGGTATCGGCGTTGATGCCGTATGGCACGTCCGACAAGGTCAAGCAGCCTTGCAAGGCAATATGGCAAACAAACATCGACGGGCTCCCGGTGTGCGGGTACCGATGCGCAGACGTCCTCCAAGTTCCTGACAAACAAGGTGATAAATGTTGCTCTCATGCGTATAGCCCATGTCGCACCGGTCATTTACCCCGTCCCGCCGAGCACATACGGGGGTACCGAGCGAGTCATCGCGGATCTCGCCAAGGCGCAGCTGAGGGACGGGCACGATGTCACTCTGTTCGGTCCGGCAGACTCGGCGCTGCCGAATGTCAGGCCGATCGGGCACTATCGATCCCTCGCCTGGCACGAACGACAGGGCGCAGATGCCCCACCGGGTCTGCCTGCGGTTCTGGAAGCGCAGCTATTGCGCGATCTATTGGCGTACGGCGGCGATCACGACGTCATCCATCTGCACGGTTCTGCCCATGCAAGCGGCGTTGCGGAAACGCTCGGCATCCCGGTTTTTCGCACCATCCACTGGCGCGCCGACGAGGCGGATCACACCGAGCATTTCCGGGCCTTCCCGCAGGAACGCATCATCGCGATCTCCCAGTCCCAGGCAGCGGTCGTGCCGGTATCAAACCTTGCCGGCGTGGTGCATCATGGAATCCCTGCGGATCGGTATTCTGCGGATCAGGGGGCCGGCGGATACTTGGCCTTCCTCGGCCGTATGACCGATCAGAAACGGCCCGACAGGGCGATCGAGCTGGCGCACGCTACCGGGCGAGAGATCAGGCTCGCAGGGCCAATCGATCCGGGCAATCCCGGCTATTTCGATTCAGTCGTCCGGCCCGCGCTGGACGAGCGCGTGCGGTATGTCGGCAGCATCGACGATGCGGGCAAACAGGACCTGCTGGGCAACGCGGCGGCACTGGTCTTCCCCATCGACTGGCCCGAACCCTTCGGTCTCGTCATGATCGAGGCGATGGCTTGCGGCACGCCGGTGATCGCGTGGCGGCAGGGCAGCGTGGCCGAAGTCGTCGAGGACGGAATTACCGGCATCGTCGTCGACAGCACGGGCGAGGCAGTCGAAAGGATGGAGGAGGTTCTCAAGCTGGAGCGAACTGCCATCCGCCGTCGTTTCGAACATCGGTTCTCGGACGAAAGGATGGCGCGCGAGACGCTGGACCTTTATCGCAAGGCCTGTTCGTCCCGGTCTTCGAAGGAATCGAGCGCCAGCGCGCCTTCCCCGTAAAGATAATCGCCCTCGAACTCGCCGAGGCGTTTCAATTCCGCTTCGTCGAGGATCTCGATCCGGCCTTCGCCGCGCAGTTCCAGAACGCCGCGTTCCTTCAGGACGCGGAAACTGCGATTGGCATGCACCGAGGTGATGCCGCAGGCTTCCGCATAATCGCGTTGGAGCAGGGAAACCGGCAAGGTCCGGCCATCATACAGCCCGACGAATTTGTGCCGTTCGATGATTTCCGAAATGAGGTGGGCGATCCGCCCCTCCGCATTTAGCCTGCCCAGCCGAAAGATCCATTCGCGATGCATGGCCGCATCGAGCAGGGTCGAAAACCATAGAGCGCGCGCCAGATGTACGGAGCGATCGACCAGATCGGCGATGGCCGAGTGTGGGACTTCCGCCACGTGGACGCGCCCCAGCGCCGCTGTGTTGTGATCGAGCCGCTTCATGGGGAAGCCGTGCAGATCGACGAAATCGCCTGGAATGTTCAGCCCGACCAACTGCCGGTCGCCATTACGATCGTCGAGGCTACGCAGCACCACGCCTTCTATGATGTAGTAGGAGTGCTCCACTCGATCGCCGCGCCGGACCAGGGTCTGGCGCGGCTCCAGCCAGAGGGTGCGGCCGACCGCGTCTTCCAGCCACGCTTTCTCTTTCGCGGCAAGCTCGTGCCGAAGGCGGCCTTTCAGGAACAGTTCAGTGCGCAGAACGAACTCTCTATAGCGTGTTCGACGGTTCAACTAGTTTAGCTGGGTTGCGCGTTCAAGCCTGAGCTTTCGCGTTTCCAAGCAAGCCGTTGGGAACTTTCCCACTACCGAGGCCCGCGCCGCCACCTTCGTCTCTGCGAGGATGAGTCGGTTTCTGAATTGCGCGCATGAGCGCCTTAAAAGCCGATCCCGATCCTCAGGCCCAACCGTGCATCGGGCGCATCGCCCGACACGCCAGCGCGCGCGTCCGCGCCCAGCCGCAGGCGCGGCGAAAGATCCGTTTCGATGCCGAGCCCGATCGTCTGCTGGTTCGCGACAGCGGCGCTCGCCGCCTCTTCATAGGCGTAGCTGACCGTCACCGAACTCGCATCGCTCACCAGCAGTTGCGTGCCGATATTCCCGGCCAGAGTGTTGCGGACGTCGAAACCGTCGGGTTCGCCGACCACGGTATAGGTCGCGGAAGCGAAGGGGATGGCGCGCCCGAACTGGCGCGAGACCTGTCCGGTCACGCCGTAATCGAACTCGCCCGTGCCGAGCGCCTTTCCGCGCGAGGCGGTGGGCACTTTCACATTCCCCGCGACGAAGGCGTTCAGGCTTCCGATGGGCACCAGATATCCCGCCTGGACGACGACATCGCCTATCCCGTCGCGAGTGACCTCGCGGCGCTCGGTCGATGGCCGCGCGAGGAGCGGCAGGCCGAGCACGCCGCCATTGCCGACGATCAGATCCTCGGGCGCCGTCGTGGAAACGTAAGGCACCGACGCGGTCAGGGAAAACCGCCCGGAGCGGACGGCAAGACCCGCGCTGGCGGCATAGGTCTCGTATTCCCGATCGTCGATATTGCCGGTGACATAGTCCGCCCCTGCGAGAAGCGAGACCGCCGTTTCGGAGCTGTTGCCATCAGCCTCCTGGGCCATCGCTTGCGCGCCGGTGAGGAGCACAAGGGCGGTGAAAGTCGCGATGCGCATGGGGAATCCTCGTGTCTGGCGCGCCGGAAATGTCGCGCGCCGAAGCGTCGAAATCGGTCGGGTGAGGACCGGGCCGCCCATTCGAGCGGCTCGGTTTCCTAAGAGTCAGTCAGACAGACGGCTTATTCGCCGGTAGCGGCGCTTGAGGCAGACCCTTCCGCCGCGATCAGGACCGAACCACTGCCCGAAAAACTGCCCGAGGGGATGGTTGCGAGGCCGTCCCTGGTCTGGACGACCAGCTGGCGGACTTCTCCTGTGCGCGTCGCCACGATATCGCGAACCGTCCCGAGCCGCTCGCCCGACGGGAGCTCAACCGGCATTCCCGGAGCGACAGCAAAGGCGCCCTCGCCCTCGGCCGCGCCGCTGCCTGCAAGGGCGAGCATCCCGCCACCGATCATGCCGCTACCGTTCGCCGCGCCGCTGGCCGCGCCGCTGCCCGCGCTATTGGCCGAACCGGCGACGTTGCCGATCTGGCCTGCGGTCCCGCTCAGCCGGTCACGCGCGGCGCCGACGGCCGGGGTGGCGACATTGCGAACCGTGGAGGTGGCTCCTTGAACCGCGCCCGTCACGGCATCGGTCCCGATCAGCTGCGCATTCGCGCTACCCGATCCCGAGGCACTGGCCGAGCCCGCACCGTTGGCCGAAGCATTGCCCGTCGGGCTGCCGAGAACCTGGCTGGTTGCGCCATCGAGGCTGGTATCGACACTGCGATCGACGGTGACGCTGCCGCTGCGGCGATCGACGGTCTGGCTGCCGCGGGTCGAGGCTTCACTGCGCAGCGTGCCGCGCGTGCTCGAACGCAGCGTCTCGGTCGAACCGCGCAGGGTCGAATTGACCGAACCGCCGAGCGTGCCGGTAACCGACTGGCCGACACCGCCGAGAAGCTGCGCGTGGGCAGGTGCGGCGAATAGTGCGAGAGCCGAAGCGGCGAGCAGGAGGCTTTTCATGATGATTTCCTTTCGTCTGCGGATGCGAAAACAGGGGGGATGCATCCGCTTGAAAGGAAAACGGGTGGGCTGGTGCGATTAATCCATCGCTTTCGAAAATTTCTCTCAGCGCCCCGTACATTTCGCGCAGACGAGGCCGCGACCGAAGACATCGTCCGGTCCCTTGCGCCCTAAATCGATCGCCTCCCGGTCGAGCGCGCTCCGCCAATCGCGGCCCTGCCCGATCGCTTGCGCCACGCGCGCCGCGACGAGCGGCGTGGCGAAAGAGGTTCCGCGCAGCTTGATCCGATTGCCCTTCGCATTGCGGCCGTAAATATCGGCGCCCGGCGCCGCGTAGTCGAGATTGAGCGCGCGCCCCGCCTCGATGAGAGCGCGACGCTTGCCATCGACGGCAGTGACCGCGACGACGCCAGGATAGGATGCGGGATAGGCCGGCGGCGCGGCGGGACCGTCATTGCCGACCGCCGCCACCACGACCACGCCCCGGTTCTGCGCCGCGCGCACCGCTCTTTCGAGCAGGGCGTTGCGCGGCCCGACCAGGCTGATTGTAACCACCTTGCTGCCGCGTTGCACCAGCCAGCCGAGGCCCTTCGCCATGGCGAGCGCATTCCCGCCTGCCTCGTCGGTCCCATAGACATCGGCCACGCGGACCGTGCCCGCGCCAGCGTGCCGAAGCAACGAGGCGACCGAACTGCCGTGATGGCTGGGATAGGGCGCGCCTTCCGCGAAGCCGCGCGTCTCCGCGACCGCGGTCGAAGGTCCGGTCGCTCCGTCGATCATGCCGACCGGCGCGGACCGTCCCGTCGAGGCCGAAGAAGCGGCGGAGGCGAGCGCGCCGTCGGCGACACCGGCCTGAAAATGGAGATTGTCCGCCACGATCTCGGCATCGGGCAGGAGGAGCGCCAGCGCGCTCTGCGCTTCGGCGAGCGACAGCCCGGCAGGGACACTCACGCGCATCAGCGACAGGCCCAGCCCTTCGACCTCCTCACGCGACAAAACGGTGAAACCGGCCCGGAGCGCGGGAGCCAACGCAGCGGCGGGCACGTCCATGACGATCAGTTCGCCGCGCCGTGCGGGCGCGCCGAGGGCATCGAGTTCGATGATATCGGGATTGGACCGCACCAATCGCTCGACCGTGCGGAGCCGGTCGCGGGCGAGCCTTTCGATCGTCCGCTGCAAATCCGCGCGCGTGTTTTCCAGCGCGCCGAGACTCTCGCCCACCACGCTGCCGACCGGCGGCAGGGGCAGGCGCGGCAGAGCGATCTGCGCGGCGAGAGGGGCCGCGATCAGAGCCAGAGCGGCGCACAGAAGAGGGAAAATTCGCATCGAGGCCTCGGCAATCGGATAAAACGCATTAAGCATGGATGAAACGAGCGCCCCCGTCCGTTTAATCCCATGGAAGGCAGAGACACTGAACACCGCTTTCGAGACAGACTTGCTGGCCCTGCTGCCCCGATTGCGTCGGTTCGCGATCGGGCTGTCCGGCAATCCGTCCGACGGTGACGATCTGTGCCAGATGACGATCGAGCGCGCGCTGGCCAATCGCTCCCGCTGGGAGGAAGGCACGCGGCTCGACAGCTGGATGTATCGGATCATGCGCAATATCTGGATCGACGAGGGCCGCCGGACGACCCGCAGCCTGCAGACCTTCGTGGACGAGGAAGCGGGTGTCGCCATCGGCGGCGACGGGTCGCAGGAAGCCGTGGTCGAACTCGGCAATGTCGATCGCGCGATGCAGTCGCTTCCGACCGACCAGCGCGAGGCGGTACTGCTCGTGATGGTGGAAGGCTATGCCTATAAGGAAGCCGCCGAGATCGTGGGGTGTCCGGTCGGCACGCTCAATTCGCGGCTCGTCAGGGGCCGCGATGCCCTGATGCAGATGCTGGGAGACGAAGCATGAGCACCCGCGCGACGCCTGAAGAGATCGCCGCCTTCGCGGACGGTGAATTGCCGGCCGAGCGGGAGGCCGCGATGCGTGATGCGATGGCCGCCGATCCCGAACTGGCGAAACAGGTGGAGCGGCACCGCGCCCTCGCAGCGCGGTTGTCGCAACATTATGCGCCTGTGCTGGACGAAAGGGTGCCGGACCGCCTGACGGATCTGCTGACAGCGCGAAGCGACGAGACGGTGGTCGATTTCGCCGCCGCCCGCCAGAAGCAGGAGGCACAAAAACGAGAAGCTTCGTCCAGGCGCCCTCATTGGGGGTGGATCGCGGGGCCCGCGCTGGCCGCCTCGCTCGCGATCGCCGTCATTCTGGGCGATAGCGATACCGGGCCGGGAGCCGGGTATGCCGGTCCTCAGCTTGCCGCAGTGCTCGATGACCAACTCGTTGCCGAACAGTCTCCTGCTGCTGAAACCCGCGTGCTGTTGTCGTTCGAGGATCAAGGCGGCCAGTTCTGCCGCGCCTACAGCGGCGTCTCGGGGGGCGGCATCGCCTGCCGCGACGAAGAGGGCTGGAGAATCGAACGCCGATCCGAAGGCAGCGAAGCCGCCTCGACAGATTTTCGCATGGCGGGCGCCGATGACGGCGCGATCCTGGCGCAGGCGCAGGAGATGGCGGCGGGCCCCGCGCTCGACGCGGCGGGCGAGCAGGCCGCACGCGAGCGCGGGTGGCGCTGAGCCGCCCGCGATACCTTTGCCGGCTTCCGCTTTCCGCAGGCCACTGCCCTGATCTGAACGCGAAGAAGGAAGGATCGAGGGCTGGTCCGATCCTTCCTTCAGGGGTGGCCGCATCCGATCAGGGATGCGGCCCGGGGGGCTGGTATTTCCGGTTCGCTAATCTAGGCTCAGTCGACGATGATGACCCGGCCCATGCGATAGCCGCGCTCGGCCATTTCCTCGACATAATGGACACGCTCGTGCTTCAGTTCGCGGGCATATTCTTCCCAGGCATCGCGATGGTCTTCCAGATCGCTCGCGCGGCGCAGATCGCTCGACAGCTCCTTCTGCGCTTCGGTCACGTCGATGCGGTAATCGAACCAGAACCTGTTCTCGATGCCGGCAATCGGCGCAGTGATGATCAGGGCCTCCTCCGCACGCGCCATCTGCTCTTCGTAAAGCATCGGGATGGCAGCGCTCACGGCGGTCGCTTCGATCGCTCCGGTTAGGGCAAGGGCGAGGAACGGGATGGCGGCAGGTTTGGTCATCGATCGTCTTCCTTTCATGCGCGTCCGGGTCGACCCGGCCGTCTGAGAAGGAAACGAAACGCCCCATGGTTTTAATCCACGCGGCGGCCGATTCAGCGCAGCGAGATGACGAATTTTTCAACGGGGCTTGGAAAAGCGCGAACCTGACCTTCCGATTGGATCGATCGACGCGCATCGGAGACAGATGCCGGCATCGGGGATGGCGCTCGGTTCGGCGGGCGAAGAGCTTGCGCCCATCGCGGGCTCTCGCCTAAGCCGAAGCTATGGATCAACGCGCCCGATTGCACATGGACGAAGAGCACCTCCAGGTGGCCCGCCTCACCCGCGGGCTTGCCTCGCACCTTTTGGAACGGTCGACGATAACGGCGCGCCATCACGGCCTCGGCGTCACCGAGGTGCGGGCGATGGAACAGCTCTATTTGACCGGCCCAATGACCGCCGGCGAGCTGGGCACGAGCCTCGCGCTGACGAGCGGATCGGTGACGGCGCTGGTCGGGCGGTTGCTGAAGAACAAGCTCGTGGTGCGCACGCGCGACGAAGACGATCGCCGCAAGGTGTGGATCACCATCGCGCCCGACAGGGCCGAGGAATTCATCGCGCCCTATCTCAACACGATCAAAGGCGGGAGCAGAGTCGTGAAGGGATTTTCGAAGGAAGACCGCCAGATCGCGGTTCGCTTCCTCGAAGCCTATTACCAGGCCTCCGCCATCGGGACCGAGGAGCTGCGCAAAAGCATGCGCTGATGGAGCGGTTCTAAGGGCCTGTCCTCCCCGCTGGCAGCGAAAGTTCGTCACTCCCATTGCGTCGGTGCCCGGCTTCCAAGCGTATCTCTGCGATTGCGGTCCCCGCATCAGTCGGACGCGATCCTACCTCTACGATCAAGCTTCTTGATCATTAAGATATATTGGCTATCACCTTGTCGTGACTGCAGCCGATGGGTTGGAAAATCGGCGCAGGGTCGATGACCGGATCGGAGGGTCCGCATCCGGCTTTCCAGCCCGGACGTAGATGCCGCGTTCTCGATGTGAGATGAGAAGGAACCTTGATTGATGGCCGTGCTGAAACCGCTGGACGATGCAGAGATGGACGAGCGGCAGCGTCGCATGATGGACGCGATGCTGGCGCGCGGACGCGACTACAACGTGTTCCGCACCATGCTGCGCCACCCCGCCGCCATGGAGGCGTTTCTGGGTTGGGGGTCCTATATCCTGTCGGACCAGAACACGCTCAGCGTCGCGCTTCGCGAGCTTGTGATCCTGCGCACGGGCGCGCTGCGCCGCTGCGAATACGAGTTTCTGCGTCACGCGGTGATCGCTCGCAAGCATGGTTTCACGGACGAGGTGCTGCGCGCCATCGCCGTCGGCGATCGCACGCCGCTCGACGACGAAATGGCGCTGGTCATGCAGGCGGTCGACGAACTGGTCGTCGAGGGCCGCATCGCACCCGACACGTTCGCGCGCATCCGCTCCGCCTTCGGGGATCATACCGCGATCGACCTCGTCTGGACGGTTGGCCAGTATTCGCAGGTCTGCATGTTCCTGCAGACCGCAGGGGTCGAGCCCGATCCCGACATCGCCGACGATCCCTTGCGCGAGCTGTTCGCGTGAGCGGGCGTCTGGCGGGCAAGCGGATCGCGATCCTCGGCGCGGGCCAGACCCGCGGCGATACGGAGGGGAACGGCCGCGCGATGGCCCGCATATTCTCTCTTGAAGGTGCCGACCTGCTTCTCGTCGACCGCGACGAAGCGGCGGCCCGCGCGACGGCGGACATCTGCAGCGGCCCCAATGAGATCCTGGTCACTGATGTCGCCGAGGAAGAGGCCGCAGATCGCATCGCCGAAGCGGCAAAGGCGCGCTGGGGCGGTCTCGACGGCCTCGTCTACAATATCGGCATCGGAGGCGGCGGCGACGGCCCGGCGGGCAAGGTCAGCGACGACGCCTGGGACAGGATCATGCTGATCAACCTCACCGCAGCGCGGCGCACGATGGGAGCATTGATTCCCCTGTTGCGCGACAGCGGACACGGCGCGATCGTCGCCATATCCTCGCTCGCCTCGATCGCGCCCAGTCCGATGATATCCTACTCGGTCTCCAAGGCGGGGATGAACCGGCTGGTGCAAAGTGTCGCCTTCCACGAGGCCGCCCATCAGGTGCGCTGCAACGCGATCACGCCAGGACTGATCGACACGCCGATGGCGATCGAAGGCCACAGCAAGGCCAGCGGCATCGACAAGGACGCATTGAGAAAGGGCCGCGACCGCGCCGTTCCGATGGGCCATATGGGCCAAGCCGAGGATGTCGCCTTCGCTGCGCTCTATCTGGTGAGCGACGAAGCGAAGTTCGTGACCGGCGTGATCCTGCCCGTCGATGGAGGCTCTTCGGTCAAGGTCGCCATCTAATGGCGGGAGGCGCGGGCCAGACGCAGATTGCCGTGCGAGCCGAAGCACCTGCCCCGCCCCACCGAGAGCACGCTCACGACCGACATTGGCGGTGATGGCGAGTCGCTGAAGATGTCGAAGGATTTCTGCGGTCTAGCGCGCGCGCTCGCCGCAGTCGGCGTCACCCCGCACGCAAATTAATCAACGTTTCAATCGGTTAAGCGAAAACCCAATTATTCCTTCACAGCGAAGGTAATTCGCTTGACCATCAAGGTTGATCGTGAGATTTTCTGCGGAGGGAGGCGCTGATGAGGAAATCTGGTTTCGGCCTGGTCGCGATCGTCGGATTGCTGGCGGGCCCGGCATTCTCGCAGGACGCGACGCCATCTTCCGCCGCGGTTGAGGTGTCTGCGTTCGAGCTTCCGTGGAGCGACTTCGCCTCGCCGGAAGCGGGGCAATGGTTCGCCGACCATGTGCTCGCACCCGGCCCGACCTTCGGACCAGACATCGCCAAGGTGCGGGAAGATTACGCGGTCGTCGATCGCTCGCGGATCGCTCGCCTCCGCGCCCTTTACACCGTGTCGATCGAGCGGACGCAGATCGGAGGCGTACCGGTCCAGATCGTCACACCGGCGGACCGCGCGCCCGATCCGGGACGGATCCTCATCAATTTGCATGGCGGCGGCTTCTTCTGGGGCAGCGACACAGGCGCCCTGGTCGAGGCGATACCAATCGCCGCCAGTTCCGGGATGCAGGTGGTGACGGTCGATTACCGCCTCGCACCCGAAGCGCGCTTCCCCGCGGCGAGTGAGGATGTCGCGAGCGTCTACGCTTCCCTGCTCGAACGCTACGATGCGAAGTCGATCGGGATCTACGGGTGTTCGGCGGGATCGATGCTCACTGCCCAGTCCGTCGTCTGGTTCCAGCAGCACGACCTCCCCACACCCGGCGCGATCGGTCTGTTCTGCATGGGCGCCTCTATGCCCGGTGGCGATTCCGTCTATCTCTCCCAGGTCGCGAGCGGCGGCGAGCCTGGCAACAGCATCGACTGGACGGCCCATCCCTATTTCGCGGGGTCCGATTTCTCCGATCCGAAAGTCGTACCGCTTGCTTCGCCCGAAGCGATCGCTGCCTTTCCGCCCACCCTGCTCATCAGCGGGACGCGCGACGGCGGCCTCAGCTCGGTGCTCGCGACTCACGCAGCCCTGAACCGTGCGGGCGTTTCGGCGAACCTGCATGTCTGGGACGGGATGTGGCATTCCTTCATGTCCGACCCCGAGCCAGAGGAAAGCCGCGAGGCGTATCGGACAGTCGGCGCCTTTTTCAGGAAAGAATTGGAATCAGATGACGCTCGGACGGGATCCGGCGCGCTTGAAACGGGAGGGAAACGATGAAGAAAGTGATATTGGCGGCAACCAGCCTTCTGGCATTGAGCGCCTCTCCGGCGCTGGCCCAGGACGCTGCCGGAGACAGAAGCGCGGCAGCGGAAAACCAGGACGAGACCGGCGCGCAGGACCCGATGATCGTGGTGGTCGGGACAGCCGGTGCCGGCACGACCCGCCAGGATGCGGCCTTCGCCGTCACCGCCCTCAGCGACGAAGAGATCGCGCGCGCCGCACCCGCGAGCACGGCCGACATTCTCAAGCTGGTTCCGGGCGTTTCGGCAGAGACATCGGGCGGCCAGAACGGCGCCAATATCTTCGTGCGCGGCTATCCGTCGGGCGGCGATGCGGTGTTCGTGACCTTCCAGTCCTCCGGTACGCCGATCTTCCCGCCCCCGACATTGTCGTTCCTCGAAAACTCGCAATTGATCCGCATCGACAACACCGTCGCGAGAGTCGAGGCGGTTCGCGGTGGGACCGGATCGCTGTTCTCGAACGGCCAGCCGGGCCTCACCGTCAATCTGGTGCAGCGCGAAGGCGGATCGGTCCTTGCTGGCGAATTCGAAGGCTCGATCACCGATTACGGCGAATATCGGGCGGATGCCTATCTGTCGGGTCCCCTCGGCGAGGATACCGGCTTCATGATCGGCGGCTTCTATCGCCAGGGCAGCGGCGTGCGCGATCCGCAGTTCGATGCGGAAAAGGGCGGCCAGATCACCGCCAATATCCGGCACGATTTCGGCAATGACGGGACGATCCTCCTCTACGCGCGCTATCTCGACGATCGAGGCCAGTGGCTGCTTCCGATCCCGGTCGTTCAGAACGGCGATGACATTTCCGAATTCCCCGGGTTCGACGCGAATTACGGCACCCTCGCCAGCAACGACGTTCGCTTCACGACTTTGAATTCGGGCGCGCGGGTCGACCTTGCGAAGGGACGCGGTGCCGAAATCGTCAATGTCGGCGCGAATGTCGAATTCGCCCTGTCGGATGCGCTCACCATCCGCGATCGCATGAGTTTCCTCGGTGGGAACGCCTTCACCACCGGCCTCGTACCCGCTGGCCCACCCACGACGGCAGCCAATTTCGCCGCCGCCCGCGGCGGCGCGGGATCGCGGATCGGCTCGCTGACCTTCGTCGACGGAGGAGGCGCGGCCTCACCCAACCAGCAGGTGATCCAGGCGGGCATCTGGACTGTCGAGAAGAAGATCGACAGCTTCGTGAACGATCTCGCCCTCCAGCTCAGCACGGGCGGCAACACGCTGACGGGCGGCGTCTATTACGCCGATTACTTCACACGCGACGACTGGAATTTGGGCAACGGCCTGCTGCTGACGGCGGAAGACAATGCCCGCCGCATCAATCTGACCTTCGCGGACGGCCGTGTCGCCACGCGCGACGGTTTCGTGCAGGGATCGTTCTATTTCCTCGATGCCGCCTATTCGGGCGAGGACATCGCCCTCTATCTCGTCGACGAATTGCAGATCACGCCGCAATTGCGGATCGACGGGGGCCTGCGCTGGCAGAAACATTCGGTCGACGGATATGTCCGCCAGCCGTTCTACAGCAATACGGACGGCAATCCGAACACACTCTATAACAACAACGATGCCCAGCGGGGCCCCGTGCAGACGCCCATCGCCTATTCGGAAGACGCCTGGTCGTTCACCGGCGGCGCGAATTTCGACTTCAACTCGGATGTCGGCGTGTTCGCCCGATACAGCAAGGGCAAGGCCTTCCCGCAATTCGACAATCTGCGCGAAGGGGTGACCAATATCGCCACCGTCGATACCTATGAGGGCGGGCTGAAGATCACCAAGGACTGGCTGAACCTTTACGCAACGCTGTTCCATAACGATTTCAGCGGCCTTGCGACGATCCAGATCATCAACGGGGCGCCCTCCTCCGCCGTCGGCGGGGCGAAGGCCACCGGCGTCGAAGTCGAAGGGGCGCTGGAGCCGATCGAAGGCCTCAGCCTGGCATTCGGCGCCACTTATCTCGATGCGACCTATCAGGGGTTCTTCACGGGCAACGGCGCGATCGACAACACCGGCAACCAGGTGCAGCGCCAGCCGAAATGGCGCTGGCGCGTGACACCGAGCTACGAAGTCGACATCGGCGGGCTGAGGCCGTCCGTCTACGCCACGCTCTATTACACCGGCGATCGCTTCTCGGACCCGGAGAACAACCAATTGCTGCCGTCCTATTACCAGCTCGATGCCGGGGCCTCCGTAGATATCAGCGACCGGGTCCGGCTTCAGGTGACCGGCACGAACCTCACCAACGAAATCGGCCTCACCGAAGGCAATCCGCGGATCATCGGATCGCAGGGAACGGGTCCGATCCTTGCCCGACCGATCCTCGGCCGCTCCTTCACCTTCGGAGCTTCGATCTCGTTTTAATATTATTGGCCGCCCGGACGGGCCACTTCAGGGCCGGGGCGTACGCGCTCCGGCCTTTTTCTGCGCGCGGAATTCCTTTTTGAGATTGTCGGTCGAGGCGGTGGACGCCGCACAATAATGTTCGAGAAACCGCACCACGGTCTCGAGATCCTCCTGCGGAAAGTCCTCTACGGCCCGCTGACCGATCGCGATCGTCGAAAGATAGAAGGATTCGAACCAGGCGATCTTATCGGGGTTGATCGATATCCAGACCCGGCGGCGATCTTCCTCGTCGGCCTGCCTCACCACGATCTCTTTCGCGATCAGCCGCTTGACGAGGGCGGTCACCGATCCGCTGGTCAAAGCGAGGCTGCTCCCCAGGTCTCCGATCGTCATGGGCTGGGAGAGATACAATTGTTCGACGGCGCGGATCTCGGTCACGCCGAGGTCGAGATGCCGCGCGGTCAGCGCCGCCCTCTCCAGCAAATGCGACGCCAGGGCCCGCGTCAGCCGGGCAACGTGAAGATGCTCTTTGATCAAAAATCGGGGTCCTTCGCAGCGAACGTGGCGAGGGACTAGCGGATCGGGGCCGCGAGACAAACCTCGGCGGACCGCATCGGTTCATCCTATCGGGCGTCGGCAGGGGCCAGTCCGGGATATTTTTCCAGTAGGGCGCTGGCCACCCCATTGGTCCAGCCGAACCCGTCCTGCGTCGGATATTCGCCGCCACCGCCCGGTTTCTGCTCCTCGACATCGTATTTTTCGAGCATCTTCCCGGTTTCCCGGTAGGTCCGATCGACCGTATCGATCCACCGCGAAGCGATCTGTCGCGCCAATTCGTCGTGACCGTATCGCTCCAGCCCCATGACCGCGATCCATTGCAGCGGCGCCCAGCCATTGGGCGCATCCCATTGCTGCCCCGTTCTTACCAGACTCGTCCTCAGCCCCCCGGGTGCGACCAGCAGATCTTGCGTGGTCCGCGCGACCTTGCTCGCCTCGTCGGGCGTCGCAACGCCGGTGAAAAGGGGATAGAGCGTGGCGGCGGTCAATCCGGGGATTGGCCGGTTTTCGAGCCTGCTCCAATCCGCATAGCGCGCCTCTCCATCGACCCAGAGATATTTGCGGATCGCGGCGCGCCGGGCACTGGCGCGGGCGGCGAAACCATCCGCGCAAGCCTGATCGCCAGCCTCGCGACATCCGCGCGCGATGCGCATCTCCATCGCGTAGAGGAGCGAATTGAGATCGACGGGTACGATGTCGGTCGTCCTGATCGTGGCGAGCGTTCGCCCGTCTGCGAACCAGCGCGAGCTGAAATCCCAACCGCTTTCGGCTGCGGCGCGAAGATTGCGATAGACCTTTTCGGCAGGCTCGCCCACGACCTCGGCCGCCGTGGCGCGATCCTCGGCGAAGGATTCGTCGCGAGGGGTATCGCGGCCATCCCAATAGCGGTTCAGGATCGAACCGTCGGGCATGACGACCACACGCTCGCACGGCGATGCCTTCGTCGCGCAGCTCTCGCCCTTCGTCCAGAACGCGTATTCGGTGCGCAAGGCCGCCAGGCGCCGGGCAATTACAACAGGGTCGGTATTTTCCGACAGATCGAGCGTCAGGGCGAAGAAGGGCGGCTGCGAACGGCTGACGTAATAGGTACGCGTCCCATTGGGCACGTGGCCGAACCGCTCGATCAGGCTGACGAAGTCGTCGATCATATTGTCGACGAGGACCGCTTCGCCATCGGCGCGCAATCCCTCCATCGTGAAATAGGTGTCCCAGTAATAGATTTCCCGGAACCGGCCGCCCGGAACGACATAGGGCGAGGGCAGCGCGACAAGCGATCCGCCCTCGACCTCCTTACGCGGCTGCCGGACCAGATCGGGCCATAGGGCTCTGATATGCTCGCGCAGCGCAAGCGGCGCCGTGGGGGCGATGCCCGGCACGCTGAAATTGGCGAGAACGAAAGCGCGCAGGGCCTCTGCATCGGACGGGGGCGCGGCGCGATAGTCCGCCATGATCTGTTCGGGCGCGCGGAGCGGGACGGCGTCGACGAAGGTCTTGTTGTCGCCGAAAATCCGCTGTTCCTGCACCTCCACGAACAAATCGCCATAGAGTTCAGAAGGGGTCGGCGGAGCCTGATTTGCGCCAAGGGCGATCGCCGCGACGAAGGCCAGGCAAACCCGGCGGACCGACGAAACTCTGCTCAACCGCGCCGCACCGAAATCCATCCTGCCCTCCCTCGCGAACTCAGCCAAATCTCGCGCCAAAAGACTTCAGGGTCAAGGTTTTTGCTTCGTCTCTGTGCCAAGCTTCTCATCGAAGAATTCGGCGACGATCCGATAGACCTCGCGCGATTCGGGCATTTGCGGCCACATGAAGAAGGCATGCGGAAGCCCGTCGAAGAGGAACAGCCTGCTGCTGACGCCAGAGGCGGCGAGGCGGCGATGCGCCAGCGTGAGAGCGCTGGCGGCGAAATCCCGGCTTCCTGCGAGGAGCAGGGTCGGAGGCATCTTCGCAATGTCGTCTTCGCATGTCAGGGGATAGGCCGCGCAATCGCTCGCCGGGACAGCCTCCATATAGGGGTTCGTAAGCGTCGCAGGCAGCTCCGCCTGGTTCGCCATGGCCCCGCTATCGAACAGAGCGTCGAGGCGTCGGCTATCTCCGGAATAGGGAGCGCCTGTCCCGCAAAAGGTGCCGATCGCGCCCGGCCGCGGCAGACCTTGCCGCGCCATCCAGGCGACGGACTGCGCCGTCGCGATGCCCCCGGCGGAACAGCCGTAGATGCCGATATTCGCAGCCGGATAGTCTGCGAGCAGCGCGGAATAGACGGCGGTGACGTCTTCGGACACGGCCGGGTAGCGGTGCTCGGGTGCCAGCCGGTAATCGACTGCCACGACACGGATTCCCATCGTGGCTGCGATGGGAATGGATTCGACCAAGGCCCCGCTCCCGGCTCCCCACATGAATGCGCCGCCATGGACGTTGATCAGCACTCGGTTCGCGTTGCGCGGCGCCACGCCACCCGAAGGTTCGACGATATCGACCGCAACCCCTCCGATCTGCGCGCGTCTTTCGGTCGTCGAGAAGGTCTGGCGCATCTCCATAAGCCTGCGATCGTTCCACGCGCCGTAGAAGGCGCGCTGCGCGTCGATCTGGCCCGCAATGTCGGCGGGGGCCTTTTCCCGGTCCATCTGCGCCATCACGGCAAGGGTGGTCTGGTCGAGCTGGTTCGAAGGGGGAACCCGTGTCGGCAGGTTTGCGCCCGTACATCCCGACATCAACAACGCGGCAAGCGGCACCAAGAGGCGGATCGACATGATGGACCAGTCCCATCTTTCAAAAGGATTCAGCGCGCTGCGTTCTACGAGATCCGCAGCGATCCTGTCCATCTCGCTTGGCAAAGCGCAGCGATCAGACATCGGCGCGGCGATCGTCCGATCCCAGTTCGACGAAGCGGTCCAGCAGCCACGAAGTCGCGGGACCGGGCGCCGCATCGGAGCGGTGGATCGCCGAGAAGCGGTACACGCCGCCCGTATCCTCGGGCATGGCCAGCTGGACGAGAGTGCCCGCGACAAGATCGGGCTCGACCATCGGTTTGGGCATATTGCCCCACCCGATCCCTTCGCGCAGCAGCGCGTGCTTCGCGCCGAGATCGGCGAGCCGCCAGGTGTGCGGGGACTGGACCGCGAAATCCCTGCCCTGCGTCAGCGGGGAACGGTCGGTCAGCACCAATTGGATGTGATCGCGCGCCGCACCGGGCCGCAAATTCCCCGCCTGCGCCAGCGGGTGATCCGGCGCGGCGACCGGGACCAGCATGACCGTCCCCGCCTCGATCCGCTCCAAACCGTCGAGCTCCGAGGCAACCGGCCCTGCGATCCCGAGACCCGCCCGTCCGTCCAGCACCAAAGCGACCACCGCCCCCATCGCCTCGATATGGAGGCGCAGCGGGACGGTCGGGAACTCGCAGGCAAAGGCGCGCAATATGCCCGACAACCTTTCGGCGGGCAGCATGACGTCGACCACCAGGCTCACCTCCGCCTCCAGCCCCTCGATCAAGCCCTTCGCGCGGGCGTGCAGCGCTGCGACGCCCGAGGCCACCACGCGGACATCGGCGAGGATCGCCTCGCCCTCGGTGGTCAGCACGGGGCGCTTCGTCCCCTCGCGTTCGAACAGGGTGAGGCCGAGCTGATTTTCGAGATTGCCGATCCCGTAACTGATCGCCGAGACGGCCCGCCCCAATCTGCGCCCCGCAGCCGCGAAGCTGCCTTCCTCGACCACGGCGAGGAAGATGCGCAACTGATCGATCGTGGGCGATCGCGGGTCAGACATTTCTAATATCTTGAATAGTTCGATCGAAACTATCGCACTTATCGGCATGGGCGCGCAAGCCTATCTGGGCGGTGCGAGACGGAGTCGGGAAAGCGTGCCGGGCCGTCACAAGACAGGAGTTTGTCGATGATCGAATTGCGCCCCTTCGAAAGCCTGGGTGGAGCCAATCACGGCTGGCTGGATGCCAAGCATCATTTCTCCTTCGCCAGCTATCACGACCCCGCGCGCACCCATTGGGGCGCCCTCAGGGTCTGGAACGACGATACGATCCAGCCCCATACCGGCTTCCCGCCCCACCCCCATCGCGACATGGAAATCGTGACCTATGTCCGCTCCGGCGCGATCACGCACGAGGACAGCCTGGGCAATAAGGGCCGGACCGAAGCCGGCGACGTCCAAGTGATGAGCGCGGGCACCGGCATCCGCCATTCGGAATATAATCGCGAGGACGAGGAAACCCGGATATTCCAGATCTGGATCGTTCCGACCAGCCAGGGCGATGCCCCGCAATGGGGCGCCAAGCCTTTCCCGAAAGGCGAGCGCTCGGGCCAGTTCGTGGTTCTCGCCAGCGGTCACGAGCAGGACGCGGACGCCTTGCCCATTCGTGCCGATGCGCGCGTCGTCGGGGCCACGATCCGCGCTGGCGAGACGGTCGAATACCCGCTCGGCACAGATCGCAAGGGCTACCTCGTGCCCGCCACCGGCGCGGTCTCCATCGACGGGCAGCGTATCGGCGCCCGCGACGGTGCGGCGATTAGCGACCTCGAAACACTCAGCGTAACCGCGATCGAGGACAGCGAGATCGTCCTCGTCGACATCGCCTGACAGCCCCTCTTTGAAAAGGATCACACCATGACCAACATCCTCCACGTCACAGCCAGCATCCGCGGCGATGAATCGGTTTCGCGCAAGCTCGGAAACCGCCTGGTCGAGCGCTTGCGCGAACGCACCGGCGCGAGCGTGACGCTGCGCGATCTGGCCCATAACGACCTGCCTCTGATCGATGCGGATCGGTTCGCCGCCAATCTCACGCCGCTTGCGGAGCGCGGCGAGCAGGAACGGAAGCTTGCAGCGATGGGCGATGATCTGATCGCCGAATTGCAGGCCGCCGATACGCTCGTGCTGAGCCTTCCGGTCTACAATTTCACCATGCCCTCGACCCTCAAGGCTTGGGCCGATCTGGTCGCTCGGGCGGGCACGACATTCCGTTACACCGAGAGCGGGCCGCAGGGCCTTCTGACCGGCAAGAAGGCCTATGCCCTGATTGCCAGCGGCGGGACCCCGATCGGAAGCGAGATCGACTTCCTCACCCCGTGGCTGCGCCATTTCCTCGGCTTTCTCGGGATCACCGATCTCGAAATCATCGCAGCTGACGGAATTTCCGGTGTCGATGGCGAGGAAAAGATCGCTTCTGCCTTCGATGCGATCGACGCGCTGGAATCGCAGCCGGTCGCTGCGTAAGTTCGTCGGAGAACGCCGCGTCCGCGATCAGGCCATGAGCTTCGCGACCTGCTGGACGGCGAGCACGAGGAACAGGATCGCGGAACCGGCGAGGGTGACATTCGCCACCACGCCGTTCCGCGCTTCGACCGGAAGCCGCTCCGAATTGTTCAGCATCAACAGCGTGATCGCGAGGAAGGGCATGAACAGCGCCCCGAACGCACCGTAGATGATCACCAGCAGGAACGGCCGATCGGCGAACAGGAGCAGCATGGGCGGGAAGGTCAGCCAGGCGAGATAAAAGCGGTAGGCCTTGCTGTTCTCATGGCCCCCTTCCCCGCGCCCCTTCAGCTGATACCACCAGTCGGAAAAGAACAGGCTCATCCCCTGCCATACGCCGAGCAGCGAGGAAACCGAGGTGGCGGCAAAGCCGATGAGGAAGAGCACCGCAATGGTCGATCCGAAGCGCGCCGACAGCACGTCCGACAGGCCGAGCAGCCCCTTGTCGCTATCCTCCAGCGCAATGCCCGCCGAATAGAGCAACTCCGCCCCGACGAT
>Ga0210020_1000306_pt1 | contig 50626 bp, 48 predicted proteins | sample CryGeymeta201514_FD_183980 | JGI IMG/M metagenome (GOLD analysis project Ga0210020, IMG submission 183980) | Groundwater microbial communities from Crystal Geyser aquifers in Utah, USA - Crystal Geyser metaG 2015-14 (SPAdes) (version 2) | ecosystem: Environmental > Aquatic > Deep subsurface >... | reverse complement strand
CGCCGGCTACAAGGTCGAGAACATTCCCGCGACGCCCGAGGGGCGCGTCGACCTTGCCGCGCTCAGGGCACGGCTTGGCCCCGATATCGCTGCGGTGATGATCACCAATCCCAACACCTGCGGCCTGTTCGAGCCCGAGATGAAGGCGATTTCGGACGCGGTGCACGCGGTCGGCGCCTATGTCTATTGCGACGGCGCCAACTTCAACGCGATCGTCGGGCGCGTGCGGCCCGGCGACCTTGGCGTCGATGCGATGCACATCAACCTGCACAAGACGTTTTCGACCCCGCATGGCGGCGGCGGGCCGGGCTCGGGCCCGGTGGTGCTGTCGGAGGCGCTCGCGCCTTTCGCGCCCTTGCCCTTCGTCCATCGCGACGGCGGCGCATGGCGGCTCGTCGAGGAGGAGAATGTCGGCGAGGACCTGCCGCACAGTTTCGGCCGGATGACCGCGTTCCACGGCCAGATGGGCATGTTCACCCGCGCGCTCGCGTATATCATGAGTCACGGCACCGACGGCTTGAAGCAGGTCGCGGAAGACGCCGTACTCAACGCCAATTACGTGCTGCGCAGCCTCGACGACGTACTCGATGCGCCGTTCGGCGCTAGCGGCCCGTGCATGCACGAGGCGCTGTTCAGCGATAAGGGCTTTGCCGAGGGTTTCACCACGCTCGACCTCGCCAAGGGGCTGATTGACGAGGGTTACCACCCGATGACGATGTACTTCCCGCTCGTCGTCCACGGCGCGATGCTGATCGAACCGACCGAAACCGAGAGCAAGGCGGCGCTGGACCAGTTCATCGCCGCGATGCGCCATGTCGCGGGGCAGGCCAAGGCGGGCGACGAAGCGCTCAAGGGCGCGCCCTATTACGCGCCGCGCCGCCGCCTCGACGAGACGCTTGCCGCGCGCAAGCCGGTCCTCGCCTGGGCCGAACCCGCGGTTGCGAGCGGATCGGGCAACTACGAAAAGCCCGGCGGCGGCTGATGACCGGCGAAGCGCGTTCGGGGCCGCGCCCGTGGATGCCCGGTGACGATGCGCCGCCGGGCGAAAAACGTCATGCGCCCGCGACTCAGCGCAATGTCGATGCGATCCTCGCACTGTTGAACGACGTACTGCCCGAGGCCGGAACCGTGCTCGAAATCGCCAGCGGGTCGGGCGAGCATGCCGTTGCGTTCGCGCGCGCCTTTCCCTCGCTGACCTTCCAGCCGAGCGATCCCGATCCGCAGGCAATGGCCTCTATCGCGGCGCACCGCGCCGAGGCGGGGCTGGACAATCTCGCCGCGCCAATCGCACTCGACGTGCGCAATGCCGCCTGGCCGATTGCACGAGCCGACGCGATCCTCGCGATCAACATGGTTCATATCAGCCCGTGGGAGGCGACGCTCGGCCTGCTCGACGGCGCGGCGCGGTTGCTGTCACAGGGCGCGCCGCTCTATCTCTACGGTGCCTATTGGCAGGACGGCGTCGATCGCGCGCCGAGCAACGTCGAATTCGATGCCAATCTGCGCGCACGCAATCCGGCATGGGGAATCCGGCCGATCACGGACGTGACCGCTGCGGCGCAGGCGCGCGGACTGGTGCTCGACCGCGTCGTGTCGATGCCGGCCAACAACCTGTCGGTCATTCTCCGCCGTCGCTGACCGCCTCGCGCACCGCGCGGCGACCGAGCGCGTGCTCGCGCCAGACGATGACGATGCCGCTGATGATGATGATCGGCGCGCCGAGCCAGGTCGATGCGCCGGGCAGTTGCCCGAACAGGATCGCGCCGAACATCGTCGCCCAGATCAGGCTTGTATAATCCATCGGCATCACGACCGCGACGGGGGCGAGGCGCAGCGCCCCGGTGAGCGCGAGCTGCGCTGCGCCGCCTGCGATTCCCATCACCGCGACGATGGCCCAGGTCGCGGCATCGTGCGCCTGGCCGAAATGGAGCATCAGCAGGCCAAGCGGGGCGAGCGAGCTGGCGGCGAACCAGAAAACGGTCGTCGTTGCCGCCTCGGTCGCGCCGAGGCGGCGGATGATAATCGTAACCGCGGCGGTCAGGAGTGCGCCCGCCAGCGCGACCGCCGCGCCGATCGGTGGGATCATCGCGCTGCCCGGCTGGACGATGACCAGCACCCCGGCAAAGCCCGCGATCACCGCGCCCCAGCGCCAGCGCCCGGTCGGTTCGCGCAGCACGAGCGCCGCAAGCAAGGTCGCGAAGATCGGGACGGTAAAGCCGATCGTCGTCGCCTCGGCGAGCGGCAACAGCACCATCGCGAGGAAATTGAGCGCCATCGCGGTGAGGCCGATCAGCATTCGCGTGACGTGTGCGCCGATCCGCTGCGTCCGCAGGCTGGCAAGACCGGGGCCGCCGAGGACCCACAAAGCGGCGAACAGCGCCGAGCAGATCTGGCGATAGAACAGGCTTTCGACGACATGGACGCCGCGCGTCGCTGCGAGCTTGACCCCCGCGAACATGATCGCGAGCAGCAGCACCGAAAGCAGTCGCAGCGCGATTCCCGCGAGCGGGCGGTCTGGGGTCGGACGGTCGGTCGTGGCGATGCGGGGGTGGAGGTCGCTGGCCATCGCTGTTACCCGTTCCCTGTTCGTCGCTAACCCGCCTTTGCCAATCGTATCGGCTCGCGTGCGTTGGCAGTTTTGGCGCGTTCGATCAATCGATCGAGCGGCAGCGCCTTGGCGAACAGGAAGCCCTGGCCGTAAACGCAGCCGATCTGACGCAACAGGCGGGCCTGACCCTCGGTCTCGATCCCCTCGGCGATCGTCATGATATTGAGGTTTTCCGCCATCTGGATCAGCGATTGCACGATCAGGCGCGATTCGTGTTCGTGTTCCAGCCGGGCGACGAACGACTTGTCGATCTTGATGAAATCGATCGGGAAATCGCGCAAATGGGTGAGCGAGGAATAGCCGGTGCCGAAATCGTCGAGCGCGATCATCGTGCCCGCCTTGCGCAGTTCGACCAGCGTCGCCTTGAGCGCGCCCTTGTCGTTGACCAGCAGCATCGATTCGGTGAGTTCGATGCAGAATTGCGAATGATGCAGGCCGTTCGCGGCGACCATTTCGTGGAAATATTCGACGCCGCCATAGGACAGGAGGTCGGGGGCGGTGACGTTGAAGCTGATCCGTGGCGGCGCGTCGAGCCGGCGCGCCATCGCGGCGCGGTCGCGCGTCGTCGTCTTGACCATGAACCCGCCGATATGGCGCGAGATCTTCGCATCCTCGAAGGCGAGCGCATAGCGTTCGGCGGTCTCGATCTCCCCATCCTCGCCGCGCACGCGCAACAGTGCCTCGCACGCGTGGATGGCGCCGTCGGACAGCTGCACGATCGGCTGGTAATAGGCGCTGATGCGGTTCTCGCCGATCGCCTCGCGCAGGCGCGCGACGGCCGAGCTGCGGTCGTGCGACTGTTCGGTCATTTCGGGCGCGAACAGGCTGATCGTGCCCGGCGTCATCCGCTTGCTGTGATAGAGCGCGGCATCGGCGCGCGACAGCAGGTTGCTCGGCCGGTCGCCGGGCTGGCTGACTGCATAGCCGCCCGAAATGCCGATCGTCAGATAATGGCCGTCATTGACCACGCCCTTGTCGAAGCCGCGCTGAACATTCGACAAGGTGGCGAGGAAGTTGCGCGGCGACAATGGCGAGCGGCCGAAGATCGCGAACTCGTCGCCGCCGAGCCGCGCCAGGCAGGTGTTTTTCGGCAGCAGCGCCGCGAGGATGTCGGCGGTGTGACGGATCGCGAAATCGCCCGACAAATGGCCGTAGACGTCGTTGATCGATTTCAGGCCGTCGAGATCGAGGATGACAAGGTGGACGAGATCCGACCCGATATCGGTAGCGTCGAGCATCCGGGCGAATTCCTGGTCGAAGCCGAGACGATTCATCGCGCCGGTCAGGCTGTCGGTAAACGCCAGCGTTTTCAACGCTTCGGTGGCCTTGTGCTGGACGTCGATATCCTTGATGACGCCGACCAATCGGCGACCGCCGCCGCTATCGACGATCATTTCGCCGACCGACCGGATGCGCCGGGTGTCGTCGCCGACCGCGAGATCGGCCTCGTAGCGGAACGGCGTGTCACGGGCGACCGCGTCGGCGACGGCGCGCGCCACCATATCGCGATCCTCGGGCACATAGAAGTCGATCGCCTCGGCCACGGTCACCGGCGTGCCCGCCGGCATGTCGTGGATCCGGTAGACGCCATCGGACCAGGACAGCGTCTCGTTGTCGATATCGACTTCCCAGGTTCCCAGCTGCGCCATGCGTTCCGATTGGCGAAACAGCGTGTTCCATTTCTCGAGCTGGTTGGTGCGATCGATCAGCTGGTTTTCGCGTTCGTGCGTGCGGATGATGTTTTCGGCGAGCCGCGCCAGCTTGGCGAGCGCCGCCATGTCCTCGGCGCGGAACCTGCGCGGCTCGATATCGGCGATGCACAAATTGCCGATTGCATAGCCGTGGCTTTCGCGCACCGGGATACCGGCATAGAAGCGGACATGGGGGGCGTTGACGACCATCATCCCGCTTGCGAATCGCGGGTCGAGACACGCGTCTTCGACGACGAGCGGCGCGTCGCTGGCGACGGTCACGTCGCAGAAGGTGCCGGTGCGGGGAAGCTCGTCGATGGCGAGCCCGACCGGCGACTTGAACCGTTGCCGGTCGGCTTCGACGATCGAAATGAGCGCGATCGGACACGAAAAATAGGTCGCGGCCAGCTCGGTCAGTGCGGCGAATTCGGCATTCGACGGCGCGTCGATGATATCGAGCCTGCGCAGCGCCGCGAGCCTCCGCCGCTCATGAGCACCATCAAGTTTTTTCCGCGCCATTGCACCGGTTTGGCAGAAACGCGTTAACGACCGATCAACCGCGACTTAAAAAACGGCGAGCGCGCGGGCGATGCCGTCGCCGGGTTTGCGCAAGGGCCCACCGCGCGCGGTAACGACCCTTTACGGAGAGGCGTCCGTCACGCTAAGTCTGCGGCAAATCAGGGCGATCGTCGGCGGCAACGCCGGTCGAGCGCGCCCTAGCCCGACCAGATCAGGAGAATGACGTTGCGCCAAGTTACCCACCGTGTCGCCGATAGTGTCGCCCTTGGTTCGTCAAGCAGCCGGATGGGGGACATCTTCGATCCCAATGCGGGCGAGGTGCAGGCGACCGTCGCGCTGGGCGACGCGGCGCTGCTCGATCGCGCGGTCGATGCCGCCAAGGCGGCGCAGCCCGCCTGGGCCGCGACCAATCCGCAGCGCCGCGCGCGCATCTTCTTTCGCTTCAAGGAGCTGGTCGAGGCGAACATGGACGAGCTCGCGCGGCTGCTGTCGAGCGAACACGGCAAGGTCGTCGCCGATTCGCGCGGCGACGTCCAGCGCGGGCTCGAGGTGATCGAGTTCTGCTGCGGCATCCCGCATGTCCTCAAGGGCGAATATACCCAGGGCGCCGGGCCCGGCATCGACGTCTATTCGATGCGCCAGCCGATCGGCATCGGCGCCGGAATCACGCCATTCAACTTCCCCGCGATGATTCCGATGTGGATGTTCGGCCCGGCGATCGCGGCGGGCAATGCGTTCATCCTCAAACCCAGCGAGCGCGATCCAAGCGTGCCGCTGCGGCTCGCCGAACTGATGAGCGAGGCGGGGCTGCCCGACGGCATCCTGCAGGTGCTCAACGGCGACAAGGAAATGGTCGACGCGATCCTCGACCATCGCGATATCGCCGGCGTCAGCTTCGTCGGTTCGTCCGACATCGCGCATTACGTCTACAATCGCGGCGTCGCGGCGGGCAAGCGCGTCCAGGCGATGGGCGGCGCGAAGAACCACGGCATCGTCATGCCCGACGCCGATCTCGACCAGGTGGTCAACGATCTGTCGGGCGCCGCCTTCGGTTCGGCGGGCGAGCGCTGCATGGCGCTGCCCGTCGTCGTCCCCGTCGGCGAGGAAACCGCCGAGCGTTTGCGTGACAAGCTGCTTCCCGCGATCGCGGCGCTGCGCGTCGGCATCTCGACCGACGACGACGCGCATTACGGCCCGGTCGTCAACGCGGCGCACAAGACGCGCGTCGAAAACTGGATCCAGACCGCGATCGACGAAGGCGCCGAATGCGTCGTCGACGGGCGCGGCTTTTCGCTGCAGGGGCATGAAAAGGGCTTTTTCATCGGTCCGACGCTGCTCGACCGCGTTACCACCGACATGCAAAGCTACAAGGAAGAGATTTTCGGCCCCGTGCTGCAGATCGTCCGGGCGAGCAACTTCGAAGAGGCGCTGCGCCTGCCGAGCGAGCACCAATACGGCAACGGCGTCGCGATCTTCACGCGCAACGGCCATGCGGCGCGCGAATTCGCACATCGCGTCAATGTCGGCATGGTCGGCATCAATGTGCCGATTCCGGTGCCCGTCGCCTATCACAGCTTCGGCGGCTGGAAGCGTTCGGCATTCGGCGACACCAACCAGCACGGCATCGAGGGCGTCAAATTCTGGACCAAGGTCAAGACGATCACGCAGCGCTGGCCCGACGGCACCGCCGATGCCGCCAACACCGACGCCTTCGTCATCCCGACGATGGGATAAGCGACACCACGACAGGAGGATAGCATGCGGCGATTCACGATCTTGGCGACCCTCGGCCTGGCCGCGTGCGGCAGCGACGCGCCGCCGCCCGAACAGCCGGTCGAGCAGGCGGCGACGGTCGACCCCGCGCTGGTCGAGCAGGAAGGCAATAATTTCCCCGCCGCGTTCGAAGGGCGCTGGGGGATCACGCCGGAGGAATGCGCCAAGGCCGACAGCACCGCCGAAATGTACGTAACGATCAAGGGCGACACGCTCGACTTCGCCGATCGCAAGGGCAAGGTGACGTCGATGCGTGTCGATTCGCCTGGCCGTCTGACGACCGAGATCGCGTTCAGCGGCCAGGGGCGCAACTGGCAACGAACGACCAAGTTTTTCCTCGAAAACGAGGGAACGCAGCTTGGGCGCGCCGACACCGACCCGGTCATTTTCAACGTCAACTACACGCGCTGCGAGACTGGGCGATGAGATCCGGCATCGTGATCGCGGCGCTGCTGCTGGCTGGGTGCCAGCAGGACAGCGAGGCCCCGGTAGAGGATGTGCCGATCAAGGATAACGGCGTGCCCGCCGGCAGCGACGCGATCGTCACCGATGCCGCGCAGGCCGATATCGAACGCTCGCAGGCGGCCACCGATGCCGAAATGGCGCAGCCCATGGGCAAGGCATTTCCGGCGGCATTCCATGGGCGCTGGGACGGCAATGCGGCGGCGTGTGCCAAAGACTATAGCGACATGCGGATGACGATAACCGGCGATACCGTCAAACACTGGGAATCGAGCGGCACGGTGCGCGAACTGCGGATCGAAACGCCGACCAGGATCACCGCCGACCTCGATTTTTCGGGCGAGGGCGAGGAATGGCAAAGCACGACCGGATATGAAGTCGTCGACGGCGGAAAGGCGCTGGTTCGAACGCAGCGAAATCCCGACATCACCGTGCGCTATGTGCGGTGTTCCTAGGCGGATGATCGCGGCTGGCACGTCGCGGTTTGCGATGCTAGGGCGCGCGTCATGACCGATCAATTCGCCCTGACCGACGACCAGCTCGCGATCCAGGAGATGGCGCGGCGCTTCACCGCCGACGAAATCACGCCGCATGCGGCCAAATGGGACGAGGACCACATCTTCCCGCGCGACACGATCAAAAAGGCTGCCGAACTCGGCTTCGCCTCGATCTACGTCAGCGAGGCATCGGGCGGCATCGGCCTCGGCCGGCTCGAGGCGGCGCTGATCATGGAGGCGATGGCCTATGGCTGTCCCTCGACCAGCGCGTTCATCTCGATCCACAACATGGCGAGCTGGATGATCGACACCTATGGCTCGGACGAGCTCAAGGGCCGCTATCTCCCCGATCTCGTCAATATGGACCGGATCGCCAGCTACTGCCTGACCGAGCCGGGCTCGGGCTCCGACGCCGCCGCGCTCAAGACCAGCGCGCGAAGGGACGGCGACGACTATGTCGTCAACGGGTCGAAACAGTTCATCTCGGGCGCGGGCGAGAACGAGGTCTATGTCGTCATGGTGCGTACCGGCGAGGACGGGCCCAAGGGCATTTCGTGCCTAGTCGTCGATAAGGACATGGCGGGCGTGTCGTTCGGCGCGAACGAGAAGAAGCTCGGCTGGCATTCGCAGCCGACGCGCCAGGTGACGTTCGATGACGTGCGCGTGCCGGTCGCCAATCGCGTCGGCAAGGAAGGCGAGGGCTTTCGCTTCGCGATGGCCGGGCTCGACGGCGGCCGCCTGAACATCGGTGCGTGCAGCCTGGGCGGGGCGCAGCGCTGCCTCGACGAGGCGCTCGCCTATACCAGTGACCGCAAGCAGTTCGGCAAGCGCATCGCCGATTTCCAGAACACGCAGTTCATGCTCGCCGACATGGCGACCGACCTCGAGGCGGCGCGCGCATTGCTATACGTCGCCGCCGCCAAGGTGACGGCGAACGCGCCCGACAAGACCAAGTTCGCGGCGATGGCGAAGCGGCTCGCGACCGATTCGGGATCGGCGATCGTCAACGACGCGCTGCAGCTGTTCGGCGGCTATGGCTATTTGATGGACTATCCGATCGAACGGTTCTGGCGCGATCTGCGCGTGCATTCGATCCTCGAAGGCACCAACCAGATCATGCGGATGATCGTCGCGCGCGAATTGCTGCGCCAGTAAGGAAATGATGATGACCTGCAGGCTTTCAATCGTCGCATTGGCCGCGCTGGCGCTCGCCGGTTGCCAGCAAGGCGGCGATGCGCCGGCCGGCGGCGCGGACGATTCGGGCGAGGGCGCCCGGCGTTCGTCGACATCGGCAAGCGGGTCGGCGAGCGTATCGGCCGACGGCAATGGCGGCGCGTCGGCCGCGGCCGCGAGCCTTGGCGGAACCAACGGCGCCTACAGCTTTGCCGGCACCGTCGTCGGTCGCGCCGATATCGAGCATCTGTTCAACGCCGAAAAGGGCCAGACGATCGACATCAAGATCGATCGGTCGGGCAATCCGTTCTTCAACGTCATCCCGCCCGGCGGCGACAATGCCGATGCGATCTTCGTCGGGAGCGATGCCGACGATCCGACGCACTGGCGCGGCACCGCGCCGGCAAGCGGCGTTTACCGCGTGCTCGTCTACCTGCGCGGACAGGCGAAGGACGCCGAAGAAACGCGGCCCTATGCCATCGCCGTCGGTGTCCGGTAATCGCGCCATCGCGAAGTTGTGCGCGATCGGTTGCGGTCATCGGCGACGCGCGCTAAGCCGCGCCATCGCACGAGGTAAGAACAGAGCATGACCGACGACCTGATCGTGCGCGTTGAAGAACGCGCCGGAATTATCAGCCTCAATCGCCCCGGCGCGATCCACGCGCTCAACATCGCCATGTGCGAAGGGATTTCGGCCGCGCTCGAGGCTTGGCGCAGCGACGACGCGATCGAGGTCGTGATCATCGACCATAGCGAGGGCCGCGGCTTTTGCGCCGGCGGCGATATCCGCCTGCTCGCCGAAAGCGGCGCCGGCGACGGTAGGGCCGCGCGCGATTTCTTCCGCGCCGAATATCGCATGAACAACGCGCTGTTCGCCTATGCCAAGCCAATCGTCGCGTTCATGGACGGCGTCACCATGGGCGGTGGCGTCGGCCTGTCGCTGCCGTGCGAATATCGCGTCGCGACCGAAAATACGCGCTTTGCCATGCCCGAAACGGGTATCGGCCTGTTCCCCGATGTCGGCGGCGGCTGGTATCTGTCGCGGCTGCCCGGTCGCGTCGGCCAGTTCCTCGCGCTGACCGGGGCGCGGCTCGACGGCGCCGAATGCGTCGAGCTGGGCCTGGCGACGCACTACCTGCCGAGCGAGCATCTCGCCGAGGCCAAGCAGCGGATCGCGCAGGATCCGGGACGGATCAAGGGGATATTGGGCCAGCTGGCGGGCAAGCCGCCCGAGGCGCGCATCGTCGCCAATCTCGACAAGATCAACCGGCTGTTCGCCTCGGACGAGCTCGAAGAGGTGATGGACGCGCTGGGTCGCGACGAAAGCGAATGGGCGCAGCGCGAGCTCGATACTTTGTGCACCAAGAGCCCGCTGTCGTGCAAAGTGTCGCTGCGGCTGCTGCGCGAGGGCGCGACGATGCCGTTCTTCATCGACGAGATGCGGCAAGAATTCGCGGTCGCGTCGCACATCGTCCAGCGCCACGATTTCATCGAGGGGGTCCGCGCGCTGATCGTCGACAAGGACAATCGCCCCGAATGGGACCCGCCGCATCCCGACGGCGTGACCGCGCACATGATCGACACGATCTTCGCGCCGCTGCCCGACGACGAGGCGTGGACGCCCGCATAACGTAGCAACTGGGAGCCGACATGGCGGATTACGAAACGATCACAACCGAAACGCGCGAGCGCGTCCTGCTCGTCACGCTCAATCGGCCGCAGGCGCTCAACGCGCTCAATTCGCAAGTGCTCGACGAGCTGTTGGCGGCGATGGCCGATTACGATCGCGACGACAATCTCGGCTGCGCCGTCGTCGCCGGCAGCGCCAAGGCCTTTGCCGCGGGTGCGGACATAAAAGAGATGTCGGATCAGGGCTTTGCCGATATGTATGCACATGATTTCTTCGCGGGATGGGACCGTTTCACCGCGACGCGCAAGCCGATCGTCGCGGCGGTATCGGGCTATGCGCTTGGTGGCGGTTGCGAGCTGGCGATGATGTGCGATTTCATCGTCGCCGCCGACAGCGCCAAGTTCGGCCAGCCCGAGATCAAGCTCGGCGTCTCGCCCGGCATGGGCGGATCGCAGCGGCTGACGCGCGCGGTCGGCAAGGCCAAGGCGATGGACATGTGCCTGACCGGGCGGATGATCGACGCCGAGGAAGCCGAGCGTTCGGGCCTCGTCGCGCGCATCGTCGCCGCCGACGACCTGGTCGAAGAGGCGGTCAAGATCGCCGCGCAGATCGCGGGCATGGCGCCGCTCGCGGTGCTCGCCAACAAGGAAATGGTCAATGCCGCGTTCGAAACGACGCTGGCGCAGGGCGTCCAGTTCGAACGCCGCCTGTTCCACGGCCTGTTCGCGACGCACGATCAATCCGAAGGCATGGCCGCCTTCGTCGACAAGCGCGCCGGGAAATGGTCGGGGCGGTAAGCGATTTTTTCCTCTCCCATCAAGGGGAGAGAGGGGGTTAGGTAACGCACGGCGAACTGGCGCGGTGGTAGTCGCTGCCCCAGGTGCGCGTCGACCGAATGCCCGCGTCGATGTGGAATTTCTGCCCCGAATAGATGCCGAGCCCGGCGTGATAATTGTCCGCCCGCCCGCGATACCAGGTGCACAGCTTGTCGATCATGACGGCGCGGCTCGGTTGGCTGACGGCAAAGGCATCGAAGGCACCGAACTGGCGATGGACGCTGCCCGATGCGCCGCCCGCGCAGGCATTGAGCGCGGGGTTGCGATAGCCCGAGACGATCTCGACCCGGCCGAGCAGTGGCACCAGTTCGTCGCGAATGACGCCGAGCGACGCAAACGCGCCGTCCCAACTTGCGCGATCGGGCAGCTCGTACTCGCTGGCGCCGCAGCGTTTCCAGTCGATCGCGGTGCGCAAGATCTGATAGGTCGGAACGATGTCCGAAAGGCGGTGCTTGGAGAGCTCGGCCTCGAATTCGACCACGCGCGCGCGGTTGTCGCCGCGCGCCAGCCAGGCGGCATAGCTTGCGGGTAAATCGGTCGGGAGTGTCGCGACCGAGGCGGGCGCCGTAACGGGCGCGGACTCGACTGCGGCGGCATGCGCCGGCGAGGGCTGGCCGAACGCCAGCGCGGCGATTAAGGACGATAGAAATGCAAACATCATCGTGCCGATAGCACGAAAAAGCTGAACGAGGAACGAACATGGCGACCATCGCATTCATCGGACTGGGCAATATGGGCGGCGGCATGGCGGCGAACCTGGCCAAGGCGGGGCACGCGGTGCGCGCGTTCGACCTCAGCGCGGAGGCGCTCGACCGCGCCGATGAGGCGGGTTGCGGTCGCGCGGCGAGCGCGGCGGAGGCGATCGCCGGGGCCGATGCGGTCGTGACGATGCTGCCCGCGGGTCAGCATGTCGCCAGCGTTTACGAAAACGACGTGTTCGGCAACGCCGCCCCCGGCACGCTGCTGATCGATTGTTCGACGATCGACGTCGCGACCGCGCGCAGCAATGCCGCGGCGGCGGTCGAACAGGGGCTGGTCGCGGTCGATGCGCCGGTATCGGGCGGCATCGCGGCGGCCAATGCGGGCACGCTGACCTTCATGGTCGGCGGCAGCGACGACGGCTTCGCACGCGCCGAGCCGATCCTGTCGGCGATGGGCAAGGCGGTGATCCATGCCGGCGACAGCGGCGCCGGGCAGGCGGCCAAGATCTGCAACAACATGATCCTCGGCGCGACGATGGTCGCGACCTGCGAGGCGCTGGCGATGGCGCGGAAACTCGGCCTCGATCCGCAGAGCTTCTACGACATCGCGTCGGTCAGTTCGGGCCAGAGCTGGTCGCTGACGAGCTATTGCCCGCTGCCCGGCGTCGGCCCGCAAAGCCCCGCCGACAACGGCTACCAGGGCGGTTTCGCCGCGGCGCTGATGCTCAAGGATTTGCGCCTGGCGATGGAGGCGGCCGAATCGGTCGGCGCCAATGTCCCGATGGGCACGCGCGCGCGCGAACTCTACGAAGACTATGTCGCCAACGACGACGGCCATCACGACTTTTCGGGGATCATCGAGACGCTGTGAGTAGATTAGCCTCTCTCCTTCAGGGGAGAGGTAGTGAGACTTGGCAAGGCGTAGCCGAGCCTAGTCGCAGCGGAGAGGGGCGGGCTACATGCTGACGGACGTTCGTGCGGCTCGCGCCCCTCTCAACTTCGCCTAGGCCTTCGGCCAAGGCTTCGTATCTCTCCCCTGAAGGGGAGAGAGCAGGTTATCTCGGCTTTCTGAATTTCAGCGTCATCCGGTCGCTTTCGCCGATCGCGGCGTATTTGGCGCGGTCGACGTCCTTGAGCCGATAGGTCGGGGGCAGCGTCCAGACGCCGTCCTTGTAATCGTGCGTGTCGCGCGGATTGGCGTTGATGTCGCTGTCGCCCGCGACTTCGAAGCCAGCCGCGCGGGCAAAGGCGATGACCGATGATTTTTTCATGTAGCCGCTCTTTTCCTCGAGCGCCGAGTCCATGTCCTCGGGGAGGCGGTGTTCGACGACCCCGAGGATGCCGCCGGGCTTGAGCATCGCGAACATCGCGTTGAAATTGGCCTGTGCGGCATCGATGCCGCCGAAGCGCCAGTTGTGGACGTTGCGGAAGGTCAGCACGACGTCGGCGCTGCCATCGGCGACCTTGGGCGCGCCGTCGGTGGCTGGAAAGGCGGCATAGGCGATCGTCGCGAAGGCGGCGGGATGCGCCTGTTCGAGCTTGCGCACCGATGCGACGCCGTTGGGCCACGGTCCGACGACGGTCAGCTTGCTACCGCCGCTGGTCGATAACGGCGCGAGGATTTCGCTGTACCAGCCGCCGCCGGGCCAGATTTCGACGATTTCGTCGCCGGGCTTCACGCCGAAGAACGCCAGCGTTTCCGCCGGGTGGCGATAGCGGTCGCGCGCGACGTTGGCGGCGGTGCGCGACGGCGCGGCGATCGCCGCCGCGATCGCATCTGAAACCGCTGCCGGCCCGGACGTGTCGTCGGCGCGGCCGTTGGTCGGGGTGCAGGCCATCGTTGCGGCACTCGCGGCGAGAACAATTGCGGTCGCGGTCGCGCGCGACGGGTTGAAGCGGGTCATGGCATCCTCCAGATAGGCCCTTATACGGGCATCGACCCGGTAATAGCCCATGGATTGCGCGATGACCAACGACTATGCCCGTTATGCGTGTATCGCGCTGGTCGTGCTGGTCGTTGCCGCGATCGGCGAACGCCGCCGGATGCGCCGCAAGAATATCGAGCGCGTCGGATTCATGCCGTGGCCGCTGATCACGGTGCTGGCGAGCCTGGCCTTTGCGGTGTTTGCGGGAATTGCCGTGCGCGGCGGTTAGACGCGTTACAGACAGGCCTCGAGATAGGGCTGGTCGAACCCGAACATACGCGCCTTTTCGAGCGTATAGGGGCGCAGGCCCATGGCGCGATAGTCGCCCTTGATCTTGCCGTCGGCGTCTTCCGATTCATATTCGAACTTGAACAGTTCCTGCGTGACGATGACGTCGCCCTCCATGCCGATGACCTCCGTGATGTTGGTGACGCGGCGCGAGCCGTCGCGCAGGCGCTTGACCTGGACGATGAGATCGACCGATTCTGCGATCTGGCGGGAAATGGCTTCCTTGGGGATCTTGATGTCGCCCATCAGGATCATGTTTTCCATACGGCCCAGGCATTCGCGCGGGCTGTTGGCGTGAAGCGTACACATCGAGCCGTCATGGCCCGTGTTCATCGCGGCAAGCAGGTCGAAACATTCGGCGCCACGAATTTCGCCGAGGATGATGCGGTCAGGGCGCATACGCAGAGCGTTCTTGACGAGATCTCCGATCGTGATCGCGCCTTCGCCTTCGAGGTTGGGCGGCCGCGTTTCGAGCGGCAGCCAGTGCGGCTGTTGCAGGCGAAGCTCGGCCGCGTCCTCGATCGTCAGCACGCGTTCGCCCGGATCGATCATCTTCGACAGCGCATTGAGCATCGTCGTCTTGCCCGAACCGGTACCGCCCGAGATAACGACGTTGAACCGGCACGCGCCCGCGATCTTGAGCGCGGTGCACATCTGCGGGCTCATCGCGTTCCAGTCCTTGAGATTGTCGAGCGTGATCGGCTTGGCCGAGAATTTGCGAATCGAGATTGCGGTGCCGCGCAGGCTGAGCGGCGGGACGATGACGTTGACGCGGCTGCCGTCCTTGAGACGGGCATCGGCAAGCGGCGTCGTCTGGTCGACGCGGCGACCGACCATGTTGACGATGCGCTGGGCGATCTGGAACAGATGTTCCTCGTCGCGGAACTGGATCGGCGCGAGCGTCAGCTTGCCGCCCTTTTCGATGTAGGTCTGGTCGGGGCCGTTGACCATGATGTCCGAAATGTCGGGGTCGGAGAGCAGTTCCTCGAGTGGTCCGAAGCCGAGCAGTTCGTCGACGAGCACCTTTTCGAGAGCGAACTGTTCGCGCCGGTTGAGCGTCAGCTTGAGTTCGGCGAGCACTTCCATGACAATCGGGCGGAATTCCTCGGTCAGCTCTTCCTTGTTGAGCGTCGCGGCGGCCTCGGGATCGACGCGTTCGAGCAGGCGCGGCAGCACCTGTTCCTTGATCTTGTGGACCGACGCTTCGAATCCTTGCGGTTTTTCGGCTTCGCTCGCCTCGGCCGACGAGCGTGTATTGAGCCGCGACATCGCGTCATCGGCGTCGACGGGAAGCCGCGACTGCGGCTCGTCGTCGCCGCTCGACAGCGGCAGGTTTTCGATCGGCGGGAACTGGTCGCCGCCTTTCGGCCTGGGCGCGGGTCCCGATCCCTGCATCGGTTTGGCGACGCCGAAACTCGGCCGATTGCCTTCGCCGGCGCCAGGTTTTCGCCCAAATGCACTCATCGCAGCCATTCCTTCCCCGGTCTTGGCGGCCGGGCTACATTGCCAATTGCAGGCATTGCTAACCGGAAATGGTGAATAGATCGGAAACTTTGATCGGTAGGGCCGCGAAAAATTGTGCGGTCGCCCCCGCAGGACAAGAAAAAAGCCCCGGCCTTGCGACCGGGGCTTTGACCTAAAAGCGGGTGAAAACCTCCGCTCAGTCGCCGATCCTTTCGGCGAGAACGGTCAGGCCTTGCGCATTGACCTCGGCAAAGCCGCCTTCGATGGCAAGCGTTTCGGGCTCGCCGCCGTCGGTCTTGTAGATCGTCAGCGCGCCGTCGCGCATCGTCGACATGAACGGAGCATGGCCTTCGAGGACGCCGAAATCGCCCTCGCTGCCCGGCACGACGACCATATAGGCCTCATCCGAGCGCACGAGCTTTTCGGGGGTCACGATTTCGAACTTAAGAGCCATGATGCTGGTTTCCGCTGATCAGATGGGTCAGGCCGCTTCGGCCATCTTCTGGCCCTTGGCGACCGCTTCGTCGATGCCGCCGACCATGTAGAAGGCGCTTTCGGGAAGATGATCGTACTCGCCGTCGACGACCGCCTTGAACGATTTGACGGTGTCCTCGATCGCGACGAACTTGCCGGGGATGCCGGTGAAGACCTCGGCGACGTGGAACGGCTGCGACAGGAATTTCTGCAGCTTGCGCGCGCGCGCGACGGTGACCTTGTCCTCTTCGGACAGCTCGTCCATGCCGAGAATGGCGATGATGTCCTGCAGCGACTTGTACTTCTGCAGCGTTTCCTGGACGCGGCGCGCGGTCTCGTAATGCTCCTGGCCGACGACGGCGGCGGTGAGCACGCGGCTGGTCGAATCGAGCGGATCCACGGCAGGGTAGATGCCCAGTTCCGAAATCGCACGGTTGAGCGTTGTCGTCGCATCGAGATGCGCGAACGAGGTTGCCGGCGCCGGATCGGTGAGATCGTCGGCGGGAACGTAGATCGCCTGGACCGAGGTGATCGAGCCCTTGTTGGTCGAGGTGATGCGCTCCTGCAGCGTGCCCATGTCGGTCGACAGCGTCGGCTGATAGCCCACCGCCGACGGGATGCGGCCGAGCAGCGCCGACACTTCCGAACCGGCCTGCGTGAAGCGGAAGATGTTGTCGACGAAGAACAGGACGTCCTGGCCTTCCTCGTCGCGGAAATATTCGGCCATCGTCAGGCCCGAGAGCGCGACGCGGGCACGCGCGCCCGGCGGCTCGTTCATCTGTCCGAACACGAGCGCAACCTTGGAGCCTTCGGAAATCGCCTCGCCCGCGTCGTTCTTGGCGATGACGCCGGCGTCGAGGAATTCGTGGTAGAGATCGTTACCTTCGCGAGTGCGTTCGCCGACGCCGGCGAAGACCGACACGCCGCCATGGCCCTTGGCGATGTTGTTGATCAGTTCCTGGATGAGCACGGTCTTGCCGACGCCGGCGCCGCCGAACAGGCCGATCTTGCCGCCCTTGGCATAAGGCGCGAGCAGGTCGATGACCTTGATGCCGGTGACGAGAATCTCGGCCTCGGTCGACTGGTCGACAAAGGCGGGGGCCTCGGCATGGATCGGCGCCGAGCGCTTGGCGCCGACGGGGCCGCGCTCGTCGATCGGCTCGCCGACGACGTTCATGATGCGGCCGAGCGTCTCGGGACCGACCGGAACGGTGATCTGGCTGCCGGTGTCGCGCACCGACTGGCCGCGGGTCAGGCCTTCGGTCGAATCCATCGCGATCGTGCGGACGGTGTTCTCGCCGAGATGCTGGGCGACCTCGAGGACGAGGCGCTGGCCGTTATTGTCGGTTTCGAGCGCCGACAGGATGTTGGGCAGATCGCCGTCGAACACGACATCGACGACGGCGCCGATGACCTGGGCGATCCTGCCGGTCGCGGTGCCGGCGGGCGTGGCCTTGGCGGGAGCCTTTTTCGCGGGCGCCTTGTTGGCGGTCTTGGGTGCGGTTGCCATGATAATCTTCCTTGGCTTCTTTAGAGCGCTTCGGCGCCCGAGATGATTTCGACGAGTTCGGTGGTGATCGCGGCCTGGCGGCTGCGGTTATACTGGATGGTCAGTTTCTGGATCAGGTCGCCCGCGTTGCGCGTGGCGTTGTCCATCGCGTTCATCGACGCGCCCTGTTCGCCGGCGACGTTTTCGAGCAGCGCCTTGTAGATCTGGATCGTGATGTTGCGCGGCAGCAGCGCGGCGAGGATATCCTCCTCGTCGGGCTCGTAATCGACTGCGGCATCGCCGCCCGCGGCGGCATCGGCCGGGATCGCGACGGGGATGATCTGCTGCGCCGTCGGCGTCTGGACCAGCGGCGACTGGAACTTCGAATAGAACAAGGTGGCGACATCGAAATCGCCCGCGTCGTACATCGCCAGCACCAGGTCGGCGATCGCCTTGGCTTCGGCGAAGCCCGGCGTCTTGACCACGGTGGTATCGTAATAATCTACGATCAGGTCGCCATATTGCCGGATCAGGCCGCTGCGCGCCTTGCGTCCGACGACCAGGAACTTGACCGTCTTGCCGCTTTCGATCAGCCGCTTGGCGGTCTCGCGCACGGCCTTGACGATGTTGGCGTTGAACGCGCCGGCAAGACCGCGGTCCGCCGCCGCGACGATCAGCAGATGGACCTGGTCCTTGCCGGTGCCGGCGAGCAGGGCAGGGGCGCCGTCGCCTGAAACCTGGCTCGCCAGGCTGGCGACGACGGCTTCGAGCCGCTGCGAATAGGGACGCGCGGCCTCGGCCGTCGCCTGCGCCTTGCGGAGCTTGGCGGCGGCGACCATCTGCTTGGCCTTGGTGATCTTCTGGGTCGACTTGACCGAGTTGATCCGACCTTTGAGTTCTTTCAAACTGGCCACGGGCGGTTAATTCCTTGCGTCTGCGTCGAAAAGATCAGGCGAATTGCTTGGCGAAGCTGTCGAGCGCGTCGACGAGGTTCTGCTTGGACTTGTCGTCGAGATCCTTGGTCGCGCGAATGTCCTTGAGCACGCCGGGATGCTCGGCGCGCAGGTACGACAGCATCGCGCTTTCATAGCGCGTCACGTCCTCGACTTTGACGCTGTCGAGATAGCCGTTGGTGCCGGCAAAGATCGACGCGGCCTGTTCCTCGAACGGCATCGGCGAGAATTGCGGTTGCTTGAGCAATTCGGTCAGGCGCGCGCCGCGGTTGAGCAGTTTCTGCGTCGAGGCGTCGAGGTCCGAACCGAACTGCGCGAAGGCGGCCATTTCGCGATATTGCGCGAGCTCGAGCTTGATCGAGCCCGAGACCTTTTTCATCGCCTTGGTCTGCGCCGCCGAGCCGACGCGGCTGACCGACAGGCCGACGTTGATCGCCGGGCGGATGCCGGCGAAGAACAAGTCGGTTTCGAGGAAGATCTGGCCGTCGGTGATCGAGATCACGTTGGTCGGGATATAGGCCGACACGTCGCCCGCCTGCGTTTCGATGATCGGCAGTGCCGTCAGCGAACCGCCGCCATGCGCATCGTTCATCTTGGCCGCGCGCTCGAGCAGGCGCGAGTGGAGGTAGAAGACGTCGCCGGGATAGGCTTCGCGGCCCGGCGGGCGGCGCAGCAGCAGCGACATCTGGCGATAGGCGACCGCCTGTTTCGACAGATCGTCGTAAACGATCACGGCATGCATGCCGTTGTCGCGGAAGAATTCGCCCATAGCGCAGCCGGTGTAAGGCGCGAGATACTGCAGCGGGGCGGGCTCCGACGCGGTCGCGGCGACGACGATCGAATATTCCATTGCGCCGTTTTCTTCGAGGCTTTTCACGATCTGCGCGACGGTCGAACGCTTCTGGCCGATCGCAACGTAGATGCAGTAGAGCTTCTTGTTCTCGTCGTCGCCGGCGTTGACGCCCTTCTGGTTGATGAAGGTGTCGATCGCGACAGCGGTCTTGCCGGTCTGGCGATCTCCGATGATCAGTTCGCGCTGGCCGCGGCCGACGGGGACGAGCGCGTCGAGCGCCTTGATCCCGGTCTGGACGGGCTCGTTGACCGACTGGCGCGGGATGATGCCCGGCGCCTTGACCTCGACGCGCTGGCGGGTGACGTCCTTGAGCGGACCCTTGCCGTCGATCGGGTTGCCGAGGCCATCGACGACGCGGCCGAGCAGGCCCTTGCCGACGGGCACGTCGACGATGTCGCCGGTGCGCTTGACGGTGTCGCCTTCCTTGATCGCGGCGTCGGAGCCGAAGATCACGACGCCGACATTGTCGGCTTCGAGGTTCAATGCCATGCCCTTGAGGCCGCCGGCGAATTCGACCATTTCGCCGGCCTGGACGTTGTCGAGGCCGTGGATACGGGCGATGCCGTCGCCGACCGACAGCACGGTGCCGGTTTCCGAAACCTGGGCCTCATTGCCGAAATTGGCGATCTGGTCCTTGATGACCTTGGAAATTTCTGCGGCGCGGATGTCCATTATAGTGCCTTTCTTCGAAGCCTGGCGGCTTTCAGCCCTTCATCGCGAGGGCGAGGGTGTTCAAACGGGTGCGGATCGACGAATCGATCATCTGGCTGCCGATCTTGACGACCAGTCCGCCGAGAATGTCGGGATCGGTTTTCTGGCTCAGCGTCACGTCGCTGCCGACGCGCGCCTTGAGCTTGGCCTTGAGCGCGGCGACCTGGGCGCTGTCCAGCGGGCGCGCAGAGGTCACTTCGGCGGCGACTTCACCGCGATAATGCGCGACCAGCGCCTTGAACGCGCGCAGCATGGCGGGCAGGTCGCCGAGGCGGCGATTGCCGCTGATGACGCCGAGGAAATTCGTCGTGAGCGCATCGAGCGTCAGCGTCTTGGCGATCGCGGCGAGCGCGCGGCCCGCCTGGGCGCGCGACACCATCGGGTTGGCGATCAGCGCGCGCAGGTCGGCGGACTCGTCGAGCGCCGCCGCCAGCTTTGCGATGCTCGTCTCGACCGCGTCGAGCGCGCCGCGTTCGTTGGCAAGATCGAACAGGGCGGTCGCGTAACGCCCGCCGAGGCTCGCCTGGATGTTGGCCTGCATGCCGCCGGAATTCTCCACGCGTCGATATCCTTTTCGGATCCCAAGAATGTGATTCGCGACAAGAATGCGGGCGTCCAAAGGACTCCGCCTCGCGAGTTGCGGCGCGCCTAGCATCACCCCGGTCCAGTGGCAAGACCGTCGAACGCGGCGCCGCGCGATCGGTGCGAAAGGGCGGCTAGGACGCCTTGCTGCAGCGATAGACGAGCCGCTCGTTGGGCTGTGCCGGCAGCATGTCGAGAATCGCCTGCTGCTGGATCGCGAGCGCATCGGTCGCGGCGCGATCGGCGGTGCATTGCTTGGTCGCGACGTTGCTGCGCAATTCGCGCGCGCGGCCCATCGTCTCGGCACCGAGCAGATAGCGCTCGTTGCGATAGCTGGCGCTGGCGGGGTCGTAACTCAGCACCGACACGGTCGCTTCCTCGTTGGGCACCAGCACGCGGTTCCAGCGGCCCTCGCTGCCGGCGGCATATTGCGTGCGACCGTTGACGCAGCCACCGTCGTCGAATTCGACCGCGACATCGTCGGTCGCCGACACCGTGACGCGGCTTTCTTCGGGCACGATCGTGCACAGCATCTTGCCGGTCGCGGCGAGCGGAGGCGTCGCTGCGGTCGGCGAGGGCGTGTCCGAGGGAATCGTGATATCGCCGGGCGACGGGCGGGTCAGGAAAACGACCAGGGCGGCCAGCATCAGCGCGCCGCCGGCACCGGCGGCGACGACGGGCAGGCGGGTGCCACGATATTTGTCCTGCGTCATCATGAAGCCGCCGGCGGCGAGGCCGAGCGCGCCGAAGACGAACAGCGCGAGCGCGATCGCCATCCGGTTTTCGCGCGACGTCTCGTTGGCGATGCGCGCCCGCTCGATCGCGGCGGCGCGGCTTTGCTCGGCGGCGGCGCTCTCCCTGGCGCGCTGTTCGGCGATGCGGCGCTGTTCGGCGGTCATCCGCGCGGCATCGCGATCGCTGGCTTCGTCCATGCTGATGCACGGGCTGGCGACGGCGGTGTATTTCTGGTTCGCCTCGCCGAGAAAGCGCGTCAGCTCGCGGTTCGAAATCGCGAAGGCGAAGGGCGAATCGCCGTCGTCGGCGCGGGTGATGAAGGTGTTGACGCCGACGACGCGGCCGCATTCGTCGACCAGCGGCCCGCCCGAATTACCGCGCGCGATGCTTGCGGTGTGGACCATGGCGGCGATGCCGTCGATCCGCTGCTGGTTCGACAGATTGCCGTTCGATCGGACGGGCGAGCGCGGCGTGATGTAATCGCCGGCATCGACCGCGCTGGCGGCATCGACATTGCCCGGATAGCCCAGCGCGATCACTTCCTCGCCCGCCTCGAACGGGCCGGTGAAGATCGCGGTGGCGGGGACGCGGCCCTCGACGATCTCGATCAACGCCAGGTCGCGCTTGGTGTCGATCGCGATCAGTCTGGCCTCATAGCTTTTCTGGCCTTCCGACGGGACGACGCCCAGCGCGACGTTGCGCGGATAGCGGACCGCCGATTCGACGACATGGGCGTTGGTGACGATGCGCGTCGGCGATACCGCGAAACCCGAACCGTGGCCGAATCCGACGACCTCGCCATCGACGATCGCCACGGTCACGACGCGCACGACGCTGCGTCCGGCGGCGGCGACGTCGTCGGCCTGGGTCGGCGCGGCGATCGCCAGCGCCAACAGCGCGACGACGAAGGCGCACAGGCGGGCGATGCGAGTGGCGGGCATGGTCATGGTCATGGTCATGGTCATGGCGCCAATGTCTAGTCGTTCGCGCTTTGAACGCAAGCCGCAGGACGCGCGCGGCGCGCTTGCATGGCAACACCGATCACGCGACAAGGAGAGCGACGATGACCGACCTGCTGCCCATCGACGACGATCGCGCATGGGAGGCCGTCATGCGCCGCGACCGCGCGCATGACGGCCGCTTCGTGACCGGTGTGGTGTCGACCGGTATCTATTGCCGGCCGTCGTGCGCGGCGCGTCATCCGTTGCGCCGGAACGTGCGCTTTTTCGCCGACGGCGCTGCCGCGCGCGCCGCTGGCCTGCGCCCGTGCAAACGCTGCTCCCCCGACGAGGCCGCGCGCGACGAACGCGCGGTGATCGCCGCCATCGCGGCGATCAAGCGCGCCGAAGAGCCGCTCGCGCTGGCGCATCTCGCCGCGCAAAGCGGCTATTCGCCGACGCATTTCCAGCGCATCTTCACGCGCCAGACGGGCCTGTCGCCCGCCGCCTATGCCCGCGCGCTGCGCGACGAACGCGCGCGCGCGGCGCTGACCGAGACCGGGCGCGTGACCGATGCGATCTACGATGCGGGCTTTTCGGGCCCGTCGCGATTCTATGATGCAGCGAAAGGAAAACTGGGCATGGCGGCTTCGATCTGGGCCGATGGCGGCAAGGGCGCGACGATCCACTGGGCGGTCGTGGCGACGAGCCTTGGCGACATGCTCGTCGCGGCGACCGACAAGGGCGTCTGCCGCCTGTCGTTCGACGAGGATGCGGGAGCGCTGGCGCGGCGCTTTCCCAAGGCCGAACTGGTCGAGGGCGGCACGGCGTTCGCGGCGCTGCTCGCCGACGTCGTCGCCTCGGTCGAGGCGCCGGGCGATTTTTCGCACATCCCGCTCGACGTCAAGGGTACCGTCTTCCAGGAAGCCTGTTGGGCGGCGCTGCGCGCGATCCCGCCGGGCGAAACGCGCAGCTATGCCGATATCGCGGCAGCGGCGGGCAGCCCCAGGGCGACGCGCGCGGCGGGATCCGCCAATGCCGACAATCATGTCGCGGTGCTGATCCCGTGCCACCGCGTCATCCGCAAGGACGGCAGCCTGGGCGGCTATGCCTATGGCCTGGAGCGCAAGACGGCGCTGCTCGATCGCGAACGAACAGGCTGACTTGCCAGCCGGCGAGCGTTGCGACATCATCACGCGATAGCACCGGGCGGGGGTTGATCATGACGCAGGACATCGAAGCGCATGCGGCTGTGCCGACATGGCGGCGGATCGTGAATTTTCCGCTCGTCGCGCTGGCGATCGCGCTGGCGCTGATCATGGCGACGCTCGCCACGCTGTCATGGGGCCTGCGCCTGATCCCGGCGACGATCGACCCCGACCTGGCCGACGCGATCAAGGCGATCGTCACCGTCGCGGCGGTGATCGCGGTCTACAAGCTGGTCCTGCGCCATCTCGGCAGCGAGCCGCGCGACGACCTTGGCTGGCGCGGGGCGGGGCGCGAAATCGGTGTCGGCCTAATCATCGGCGCGGGCCTGATCAGCCTCAGCGTCGGCATTGCCGCCCTGTGCGGCGTGTATCGTATCGTCGGGGCGGGCGGCTGGAGCGAGTTCGTCCGCATCGCGTCGCAGGCGGGGCTGGTCGCCGGAGTCGTCGAAGAACTGATTTTCCGCGGCATATTGTTCCGCTGGATCGAGCAGCTGGCGGGCAGCTGGGCGACATTGGCGCTGACCTCGCTGCTGTTCGGCCTCGCGCATATCGCCAACGACAATGCGACGCTGTTCTCGTCGCTCGCGATCGCGCTCGAGGCGGGCATATTGCTCGGCGCCGCCTATATGCTGACGCGTTCGCTGTGGCTGGCGATCGGCATCCACGCCGCGTGGAACATCGCCCAGGGCTTCGTCTGGGACGTGCCGGTGTCGGGCCATGCGGTCAACGGGCTGGTCGAGGCAGAGATGTCGGGCCCCGCCTGGCTCAGCGGCGGGCCGTTCGGGCTCGAGGCATCGGTCATCGCGATGGTCGTTGCCACCGCGGCGGGGCTGTGGCTGCTGCGCATGGCGATCGCGCGCGGCCATCTCGTCGCGCCGATGTGGCTGCGCAAGCCCGCGATCGAGACGCCGCCCGATACGCGCGACACGTCCGCAATCACATAAAGCTGTACGGGTCGACGTCGACCGTCACGCGCACCTTGGCGTTCCATTCGACCGAGCCCAGCCACGCGCGGATCGCGTCCTGCAGCGCGAAGCTGCGCGGCGCGTGGACGAGCAGGCGATGGCGGTGGCGGCCGCGCAGCTGCGCGAGCGGCGCGGGCGCTGGGCCATAGACCGCCATCTCGTCGCTTCGCGGCGCGCGCTGGCCCAGCTCGCGCGCGACCTGCTGCGCCAGCTGGGCGTCTTCGGACGAGACGACGACCGCCGCCAGCCGCCCGAACGGCGGGGCATTGGCGTGTTTTCGCGCCTGTGTCTCGGCAGCATAAAAGCCGTCGCGGTCGTTGGCGACGAGCGCCTCGATCACCGCGGCGCCGGGGACGCGCGTCTGGATCAGCACCTCGCCCGGCTTGGTCCCGCGCCCGGCGCGCCCGGCGACCTGCTGGATCTGCTGGAAAGTGCGCTCGGCGGCGCGCAGGTCGCCGCCTTCGAGGCCGATATCGGCGTCGATCACGCCGACCAATGTGAGCTCGGGAAAATGATAGCCCTTGGTGACGAGTTGCGTGCCGATAATGATGTCGACCAGCCCCGCCTCGACTCGCTCGACGAATTCGGCGGCCTTGGTCGGCGACCAGATCGTGTCGCTGGTGACGAGCGCGGTGCGCGCGTCGGGGAAGCGTGCCGCGACCTCGTCGGCGATGCGTTCGACGCCGGGTCCGCACGGCACCAGGCTGTCCTCCTCCTTGCATTCGGGGCATTCGCGCGGCGGCGGCATGACATGGCCGCAATGATGGCAGGCGAGGCGGCGGACGAGGCGATGCTCGACCATCCAGCTCGTGCAATTGGGGCACTGGATGCGGTGGCCGCAGGTGCGGCACAGCGTCAGCGGGGCATAGCCGCGGCGATTGAGGAACAGCAGGCTCTGCTCGCCCTTGGCGAGCCGGTCGGTCAGCGCCGCGACGAGCTTGGGCGCGAGCCAGGTGCCGCGTTCGGGCGGGTCCTCGCGCAGGTCGATAGCGGCGATATCGGGCATTGCCGCGCCGCCGTAACGCGCGGGCAGCACCAGCGTTTCATAGCGCCCGGCATCGGCCTGAACGATGCTCTCGATCGCGGGCGTCGCCGAGGCGAGCACGACCGGGCAGCGTTCGTAAAGCGCGCGCATCACGGCGACGTCGCGGGCGTGGTAATGGACGCCGTCTTCCTGCTTGAAGCTCGTTTCGTGCGCCTCGTCGACGACGATCACGCCGAGCTTGCGATACGGCAGGAACAGCGCCGATCGCGCGCCGACGACGACGCGCGCGCTGCCGTCGGCGATCGCGCGCCAAGTGCGCCGCCGCTCGCTCGACCGCATGCCGCTGTGCCAGGTCGCGGGCGCGCAGCCGAAGCGCGCCTCGAAGCGCTTGAGAAAGGGTTCGGTGAGCGCAATTTCGGGCATCAGCACAAGCGCCTGGCCGCCGCGCCGGATGACCTCGGCGACGCCCTCGAGATAGACTTCGGTCTTGCCCGATCCGGTCACCCCGTCGAGCAGGAAGGGACTGAACGCATCCGCCCGCGCGGCGGCGACGAGCGCGGCGGCGGCGGCGGCCTGTTCGGGTGACAGGTCGGCAGCGGGACGGCCGGGGTCGGGGAGCGCGAAGGGCGCGTCGGGCGAGACCGCGACCGGCGCGAGCGATCCCGACTTCACCAGCCCGCGGATCACCGCTTCGCTCACCTCTGCCTCGGCGGCGAGCTCGCGCACCGTACCCTGGTCGCCGCCGATGCGGTCGAGCGCCTGCTGCCTGAGCGCGGTCATCCGTTCGGGCAGCGCGCCGGTGGCACGATATTCGACGATCGGGCGACCCTCGCCGGCGAGCGCGGCGTGCGGCAGCACCATGCGCAGCACCGCGGCGGGATGGGCGAGATAATAATCGGCGGCCCACAGCACGAGCTTGCGCAGCTGCGGCGACAGGCGCGGCACGTCGATCGCGCCGAACAGCGGGCGCAGGCGATTGTCGCCGACCGTTTCGACGTCGGGAAAACTGTCGTCGTCCCACACCACGCCGACCATCCGGCGCGGGCCGAGCGGCACCTCGACGACGCTGCCGGGGCCGATTTCGGCCCCCGCCGGGACGCGATAGTCGAGCGGTCCGAGCGCCGAGGTCAGCAGGATGACGCGCGCGCGGCCCCGGCTTTGTGCGATTGGGTCAGTCGGCATTCGGCGCCGCGTGCGGGCTGGGCGCCAGGCCGCGATCGTTGCCGAAACGGATCCCGGCATCTTCGTGCGGGCGGACGTAGATGCGTTCGACATCGGGGAAGTCGGCGCAGACGCTGCGCTCGATCGCGTCGACCAGTTGCTCGACATCGGCGGCGCTCAGGCGGTTGTCGAAATCGACGTTCATCGCCGCGACGATCTGGTTGGGGCCGTTGTGGATCGTGCGAATCTCGCCGATGCCCATGATCCCGTCGCGCGTCGCCGCGCGGCGCAGGCCCGCCACGAGCAGCGGGTCGGCCGCTTCGCCGATCAGCAGGCCCTTGGCCTCGCGCGCCAGGAACATGGCGACGCAGGCGAGCAACAGCCCGATCGCGATCGAGGCGATGCCGTCGAAGCGCGGGTCGCCGGTGACCTGCGTCAGGCCGAGGCCGATCGCGGCGATGACGATGCCGAACATCGCCGCGCCATTTTCGAGCAGGACGATGACGGTGGTGGCGTCCTTGGTATCGACCAGCGCGCGCCACCACGATTTTCCCGCGCGCGCGGCGTTGAACTGGCGGTAGGCGGCCATCGTCGATCCGCCTTCGAGCAGGAAGGCGAAGCCGAGCACGACATAGCCGATCACCGGCGACACCGGTTCCTCTGGCGCCATCACGTGGAGGATGCCTTCATAGGTCGAAATGCCCGCGCCGAGCGCGAAGACGAGCAGCGCGACGACGAAGCTCCAGAAATACAGCTCGCGGCCATAGCCCATCGGATGCTTGGCATCGGGCGCTTTTTTCGCGCGCTTCTGGCCGTACATCAGCAGCAGCTGGTTGGTCGAATCGACCATCGAATGGACGCCCTCGGTCAGCATCGCCGACGATCCGGTGATCGCGGCGGCAACGAATTTGGCGATGCCGATCCCGACATTCGCGCCGAGCGCGAGAAGTAGCACGCGGGTATTGTCGGTTTTCATCGGTGCAAACGTCTCTTGCTGGGTGCGGGCGCGTAACCTTAGCATCGCGGGTCGGAGGGGCGCACCCCCAAAACCACGGCCCGGCTCGACAGCGCAACGCGCCTTCCCTAGTTTGAACCGATGCGGGAAAAGGAACTCAGGCTGGCGCTGGTCTGCTACGGCGGCATCAGCCTGGCCGTCTATATGCACGGCATCACCAAGGAGGTCTGGCATCTCGCGCGCGCCAGCCGCGCGTGGCACGACGGAATCGATCCGCCGCCGGGCAGCGCCGCGATCTATCGCGACCTGCTCGCGCTGCTCGAGGAAGCGTCGGCGACGCGGCTGCGCGTGTTCAGCGACATCATCGCCGGCGCCAGCGCGGGCGGTATCAACGGCATTTTCCTGGCGCAGGCGGCGGTCACCGGCCAGTCGCTCGACCCGCTGACCGACCTGTGGCTCGAATGCGCCGATGTCGAGCATCTGATGGACCCCGACGCGCGGCCGTTGTCGCGCTTTACCAAATTCTGGGCAGTGCCGATCGCCTGGATGGCGAGCAAGCGGCGCGGTTCGACGATCGACGAGACGGTCGAAGCGGGAAAGCGCGACGAGGTCCGCCGCAAATTGTCGAACTTCGTGCGCGCGCGCTGGTTCGAACCGCCGTTCGGTGGCGCGACCTTTACCAAGCTCGTGCTCGACGCGCTCGACGCAATGGCGCGATCGGAGGTCGGCCCGGTGCTGATCCCGCCCGGCCAGCCGCTCGACCTGATGGTCACCGTCACCGACTATCGGGGCTATCCCGAACGACTGAAGCTCAACAGCCCGACCGAAGTGGTCGAGACCGAACACCGCATGGTGCTCATGTTCCGCGGCGAGGGGCGATCGGGGCAATCGCTCGACGAACTGCCCGGCCTTGCCTTCGCCGCGCGCGCGACCGCGAGCTTCCCCGGCGCTTTCCCGCCGTTCACAGTGCGCGAGATCGACGCGGTGCTCGCCGATGCCGGGCGCGCCTGGCCCGGGCGCGATGCGTTCCTCGAGCGCCAGTTGCCGCATGCCGATGCGATCGGCGATGCCGAGGATCTCGTCATGATCGACGGCTCGGTGCTCGCCAACGCTCCGTTCAAGCCGGCGATCGCGGCGCTCAAGCATCGCCCCGCGCGGCGCGAGGTCGACCGGCGCTTTGTCTATATCGACCCCAAGCCGGGGCTGCGCAGCATCCATTTTTCGCGAAACGAGACGGCGACGCCCGACGGTGAAGTGCAATTGCCGGGATTTTTCGCGACGATCTTCAAGGCCTTGTCCGATATTCCGCGCGAACAGCCGATCCGCGACAATGTCGAGACGATCGCGACCCTGTCGCAGCGTATCCGCCGCATCCAGCGGATCGTCGATGCGCTGCGCGCCGAGGTCGAGGAACGCGTCGAGAAACTGCTCGGTCGCACCTTCTTCCTCGATTCGCCGACAGCGGCGCGGCTCGCCGCGTGGCGCGCCAAGGCGCAGGCCAAGGCGTCCGAAAGCGCGGGCTATGCCTATGCCGCCTATGGCCATCTCAAGCTCGCCAATATTGTCGAGGATATCGCCGGCCTGGCGATCGGCCTGACCGGCGCCGACAATGTCGACTTGCGTAGCCGGCTGCGATCGGCGCTGTGGGCCGAGGTTCGCGGGCGCGGCCTCGACCGCATTTCGCCGACCAAGGGGGGCGGGGCGACGCCCGAGGCGGTGGCGTTCTTTCGCGCGCACGACCTGCGCTTTCGCATCCGCCGCCTGCGCAGCCTGGCGCGGCGGCTCGATGAACGCGTAGAAGCGCCCGGTGCCGCGCCCGAGGCGGCGATCACCGCGATGTACAAGGCGATCTACGAAGGGTTGGCGCCCTATCTCGAACGCGAATCGACGCTGTTCTATGGCGCGGCGGGGCACGCTTGGCCGCAAGGCGCCGAGGCGATCGAGCAGGCGGCGGCGGTGATCGACCGGATCGGGGCGCTGCGCGATCTTGCCGCCGTCGACGCGGTGGTCGACGAACGCCTCGCCCAGGCGCTGGCGCTGCTGCCCAAGGCCGAGCGGCGCGACATGCTGCTCGCCTATGTCGGCTTTCCGTTTTACGATATCGCGACGCTGCCGCTGCTCCAGGGCGAGGGTAATGACGAGTTCGATCCGATCAAGATCGATCGCATCGCCCCCGACGATGCCACCGCGATCCGCGGCGGCGGCGCGGCCGAAAGTCTGAAGGGCATCCAGTTCAACAGTTTCGGCGCGTTTTTCAGCCGCGCCTATCGCGAGAACGACTATCTGTGGGGACGGCTGCACGGCGCCGACCGGCTGATCGATATCGTCGTCAGTACCTTGCCCGAAGGCAAGACGCTGCCGCCCGGCGCGGTAACCGCCCTCAAGCGCCGCGCGTTCCACGCGATCCTCGACGAAGAGGAACCGCGGCTGACGCAGGTTGCCGACCTGTTTGCCGAATTGCGCGCAGAAATCGCCTGACAGGCGCAGCAATTTACACTAATGTCAGCACATGTCCGCGCGTCATGACCATAGCATCGCCGTTGCCGCCCATGAAATCGACTTCATGGGGCACGTCAACAACGCCAATTATCTGAGCTGGGTCCAGGACGCGGTGCTGGCGCACTGGCGGACGGTTGCGCCGCCGACCGAAGTGGCGGGACGGCTGTGGGTCGCGCTCAAGCACGAGATCACCTATCGCAAGCCCGCCTTTCTCGACGACGAGGTGATCGCCTCGGTACTGCTCGAGAAGGTCCACGGCGCGCGCGCGTTTTACGCGACGATCATCCATCGCGGCGAGGAAGTGCTCGCCGAGGTCAAATCGGCCTGGTGCTGCATCGATGCCGAAACGCTGCGCCCCTCGCGCCTGACCGAAGAGATCAAGCGCCGCTTTTCGCTCTGATCGGGGCTAGCCGGCGAAGGTTTTCTTCATCCGTTCGAAAAAGCCCTTGCTGTCTGGGCATTCGTCGCCGGTCTCGGTCGCCCTGAACGCGGCGAGCAATTCCTTCTGCTTGGCGCTCAATTTGGTAGGTGTCTCGACTTCGATCTGAACGACCATGTCGCCCTGGCCGCGCCCATTGAGCACGGGCATGCCGGCGCCGCGCTGACGCAACTGCTTGCCCGACTGGATGCCTGCCGGGATACGGATCGCGTGCGGCTTTCCGTCGAGCCCCGGGACCTCGATCTCGTCGCCGAGCGCGGCGGTGGTGAAGCTGATCGGCACGCGGGCGAACAGGGTCGTGCCCTCGCGCTGGAAGATCGGGTGCGCGGCGACGTGGAGGAAGATGTAAAGGTCGCCGGCGGGCGCGCCGTTGGCGCCCGCTTCGCCCCGACCCGACAGGCGGATGCGCGTGCCTTCGTCGACGCCGGGCGGAATCTCGACGGTCAGCGTCTGGCGCTTGTCGACGCGGCCCTCGCCGCGACAGCTGCGACACGGGGTGTCGATCGTCCGGCCGGCGCCGTGGCAGGCGGGACAGGCGCGCTCGACCGCGAAAAATCCCTGTTGCGCGCGGACCTTGCCGTGGCCGTTGCAAGTTGAACAGGTCGACACGCCGGTGCCGGGCGCGGCGCCCGATCCCGCGCATGCATCGCAGGCGACCGCGACATCGACCGCGATTTCGGTCGATTTGCCGTGATAGGCATCGTCGAGCGTGATTTCGAGGTCGTAGCGCAGATCGGCGCCGCGCGCGGGGCCGCGCTGGCGCTGCTGGCCGCCGCCGAACGCGCCGCCGAAGATCGTATCGAACAGGTCTGAGATATCGGTGAAATCGCCGGCCCCCTGCTGCGCCCCGTCGAAGCCGCCATTCTGGAAGGCGGCATGGCCGAAGCGGTCGTAAGCGGCGCGCTTTTGCGGGTCCTTGAGGCATTCATAGGCTTCGCTGACCGCCTTGAACTTGCCCTCGGCATCGGTGCAGCCGCCGTTCTTGTCGGGATGGAATTCCATCGCGAGGCGGCGGTAGGACGCCTTGATCGCGGCCGCGTCGGCATCGCGCGACAGGCCCAGCGTTTCGTAATAGTCGGTTTGGCTGCTCATAATCCTGGCCCCGAATGCTCGCGCGCCCGCCGCGACCTGAGGTCATGGCGGGCGCGCGGCATGACGGGTGCTTAACCCTTGTCTTCTTCGTCGACCTCGGAGAATTCGGCATCGACGACGTCTTCGTCGCCCTTGCCGTCGGCGTCGGCGGCCGCTTCGCCGCCGCCGTCAGAAGCAGCTGCTGCCGCCTGTTCCTTCTCGTAGATCGCCTGGCCAAGCTTCATCGCGACCTGCGCGAGCGCTTCGGACTTGGTCGTCATCGCGTCCGAATCGCCGCTTTCGATCGCGGTCTTGGTCTCGGCCACAGCGGCCTCGATTTCGGACTTCAATGACGCGTCGACCTTGTCGCCATGTTCTTCGAGCTGCTTTTCGGTCGTGTGCACCAGGCTTTCGGCGTTGTTCTTCGCCTCGGCCGCGGCGCGGCGCTTCTTGTCCTCTTCGGCGAACTGCTCGGCATCCTTGACCATCTGGTCGATGTCGGCGTCGTTGAGACCGCCCGACGCCTGGATCTTGATCTGCTGTTCCTTGCCGGTGCCCTTGTCCTTGGCATGGACGTTGACGATGCCGTTGGCGTCGATGTCGAAGGTGACCTCGATCTGCGGCACGCCGCGCGGCGCGGGGGGAATGCCGACGAGGTCGAACTGGCCGAGCATCTTGTTGTCGGCGGCCATTTCGCGCTCGCCCTGGAACACGCGGATCGTCACCGCCTGCTGGTTGTCGTCGGCGGTCGAATAGGTCTGGCTCTTCTTGGTCGGAATCGTCGTGTTGCGATCGATCATCCGGGTGAAGACGCCGCCCAGAGTCTCGATGCCGAGGCTCAGCGGCGTGACGTCGAGCAGCAGCACGTCCTTGACGTCGCCCTGCAGCACGCCGGCCTGGATCGCTGCGCCCATCGCGACGACTTCGTCGGGGTTGACGCCGGTGTGCGGTTCGCGACCGAAGAACTTCTCGACCGTTTCGCGGACCTTGGGCATGCGCGTCATGCCGCCGACGAGGACGACTTCGTCGACCTTGTCGATACCGGCATCCTTCATCGCCTTCTTGCACGGATCGAGCGTGCGCTTGATGAGGTCGTCGACCAGCTTCTCGAGGTCCGAGCGGGTGATCGTCTTGACGAGATGCTTGGGGCCGTTCTGGTCGGCGGTGATGAACGGCAGGTTGACCTCGGTCGTCTGCGCCGAGCTCAGCTCGATCTTCGCCTTCTCTGCGGCTTCCTTGAGCCGCTGCAGCGCAAGCTTGTCGCTGCGCAGGTCGATGCCTTCGGACTTCTTGAAGGTGTCGGCGAGGAATTCGACGATCTTGGCGTCGAAATCTTCACCACCAAGGAAGGTGTCGCCGTTGGTCGACTTGACCTCGAACACGCCGTCGCCGACTTCGAGCACCGACACGTCGAAGGTGCCGCCGCCAAGGTCATAGACCGCGATCGTCTTGTTTTCCGACTTGTCGAGCCCGTAGGCGAGTGCGGCAGCCGTCGGCTCGTTGATGATGCGCAGGACTTCAAGGCCGGCGATCTTGCCGGCGTCCTTGGTTGCCTGGCGCTGGGCGTCATTGAAGTAAGCGGGCACGGTGATGACCGCCTGCTCGACCTTTTCGCCGAGGAACGCCTCGGCGGTTTCCTTCATCTTCTGGAGGATGAACGCGCTGATCTGGCTTGGCGAATAATCTTCGCCACCGGCCTTGACCCAGGCGTCGCCGTTCGAACCCTTGACGATGTCATAAGGGACCAGCTCGGTGTCCTTCTTGGTCACCGGATCGTCGAAGCGACGACCGATCAGGCGCTTGACCGCGAAGATCGTGTTGTCGCCGTTGGTGACCGCCTGGCGCTTGGCCGGCTGGCCGATCAGGCGCTCATTGTCCTTGGTGAAGGCGACGACCGACGGCGTCGTGCGCGCGCCCTCGGCATTCTCGATAACCTTTGGCTTGCCGCCGTCCATGACAGCGACGCAGCTGTTGGTCGTTCCCAGATCGATTCCGATTACCTTGGCCATATTATAACCCTCTTGAACCTGATTGTTGCTTTCGCGATCGGCGACGATCCCGTTTCGGGGGCGTCACGTCTTGCGGCTCTGAAAGGCGATATAGGTGTGCTTTTCCTTGGCACAAGGAGTGCGCTGTCTTACAAGTTCGACAAAGGTCCCGAGCTGAAAAAAAGGAAATTGCGATGAATTTCTCAAGGCGATTGCTGCTCATCGCCGGCACCGCGCTGATGGCCGTCGGTCTGGCGGGCTGCGACAAGGCCGCCAAGACGCTCAATCCGCCCGATCTTCATGTCGATCGAGCCTATGTCCGCCTGGCGGCCAACCCCGACGCCCCGTCGGCGCTGTATTTCACCGTCCATGGCGGCGCGAAGGACACCCGGCTGCTCAATGTGCTGATCGATTACGCGCTGCGCTACGAGATGCACGAAAGCGCCAAGGGCGCCGATGGCCTGGTGACGATGAAAAAGCTCGAATATGCCGACATTCCCGCGGGCGAGGACGTCAAGTTCGCCCCCGGCGGCAAGCATGTCATGGTCTGGGGCATCGATCCCAAGGTGATCGCAGCGAACAAGATGCCCGTCATCTTCGTCTTCCAGAACGGCGACCGCATCGAATTCGACGCGCAGTTCGTTCAGCCCGGCGAGGATGCCGACGCGGCAATGGATCATGACGGAATGGCGATGGGCAACGAGGCGGCAGGCAACGAAGCTCGGTGACCGCGCGGTCACTGACGGGGGGCGAACGCGCGCTGGCGGCGTCGGTATTCGGCAATGCGATCGATTACGACGCGGTCGAGATCCGCAACGCCAAATGGGCATTCTTCCAGCCGGCGCGCGTGACGATGGCGCCGATGGGGCATATCCATTTCAATCCTAAAGGCGGCCTGTACTGCGACGATTTCTGCGAGCGCTCGCTATCGCTCCAAGGCCATTTCATCCACGAGATGACGCATGTCTGGCAGGCGCAGACAATGGGGCGCTGGTATCTCGTCCTGATGCGCCATCCGTGGAGCCGCTACGATTATGTGCTGCGTCCCGGCTGGCGCCTCGCGCGCTACGGGCTCGAGCAACAGGCCGAGATCGTGCGCCATGTCTTCCTGCTGCGACGCGGGGCGAGGGTGGCTGGCGCGCCGCCGCTCGCGAGCTATGAGGGCGTATTGCCGTTCACGCCGAGCGCTGGCTGAGCCTCGGCCCCGCGGTCGTTTTCATAGCGGATGCAGTCGAAAATCTTGGCCCCGGCGAGAAACACCGAACCGGTGCAGGCGAGCAGCAGCAGCCAGCCGCCGATGCCGGGATAATCGACCCGGTAATGCAGCCCGCGCTCGATCGCGCCGAGCCCTAGCGCGTAAATGATCAGACTCGCCTCGAAGCGGGTCTTGATGACGAACAGTCTTTTGATCCTGGTCCACATGCCTGAAAGCGTTAAGCAATAGGCGTGCCAATGGCAAGAAACCGCGCTTCCCGAATTAACACACAGGGTAAAGCGTCAATTAACCCGACAGTTCGGCAAGATCGAGCGCGGCGAGCAGCGCGCCGCGCGCCGCGCGAACCCTGGCGACGAAGGCGGGATCGCCGATCTCGTCGGGTTCGACGGCGGCGGGCCAGTGGCGCGTGACGATGTCGGCGATACGGTCGAGCTTCGCGTCGTCGGCGATGAAGCGGGGATCGACGCTCGCCGGATCCGCGACGACGCGCAGCCGCAGACATGCGGGGCCGCCGCCATTGGCCATCGACTGGCGCACATCGACCGGCACGAGCTGGCGGATCGGGCCGTTGCCGCGCACCATTTCCTCGAGCCAGCTCCACACCGGCGCATTGTCGCGCGTTTCGGTCGGCACGATCAGCGCCATGCCGCCATCGGGCCCGTCGCCCTTTGGCAGCGTTACGAGCTGGGCATTGAACAGGTAGCTCGCGATCGCGTTTTCGAGGGTGACCGCGCCCTTGGGCACTTCGATGATCTCGACCTCGGGCATCATCGCGCGGATTGCGCTATAGGTCAGTTCGGGATCGGCGAAGGCGAGTTGGTGGCAGAACAGCACGTTTTCGTTGGCGACCGCGACGACGTCGTTGTGAAACGCGCCAGTGCCGATCGCGGCATCGGCCTGTGCGATGAACAAGGTCCTGGCGGGGTCGAGCCGGTGGTAGCGCGCGACCGCTTTCGATGCCTCGAGATGCTGGCGCACCGGATATTTGCCACCGGTGATACCATAGACGAACAGCTCGATGCCGGGCTCGTCATGGCGGCTGGTCAGCCGCATATGGTTCGCCGCGCCCTCGTCGCCGAAGGGCGAAGGCACCGGCCCGTGCACCGCAAAGGCCGCGTCGGCAAAGGCGAGTTCGAGCTGAGCGAGCGTGCCTTGCCATTCGTGGCTGCGATGGCCCATCGCCTGGAGGTTGGCGACGGTCAGATGGCATTTGCCGTCGCCGGTGTCGGGGGCGGGCGACACCGTTGCGGCATTGGCCGCCCACATCGACGACGCCGACATCGCGGCCGCCTGCAAATAGGGATCGGCGTCCTCGTACCGCGTGCCGAGACGCTTGAGCCACGCCTCATCGGGGCGATCGAGCGGCATGAAAAAGCCCTGCGCCAGCCCCAGCTTCAGATTGGCGCGCATCTTGTCGATACCCTGCAGCGCGGCGTCGCGCGGGCTCGACAGGGTTCGCGCGTTCGATGCCGAGGCGACGTTGCCCGGGCTCAGTCCGGCGTAGTTGTGGCTCGGCCCGATAATCCCGTCGAAGTTGATTTCGGTCAGCATCAGCGTGCCACCCACAGGACCGACGCGCCCGGTTCGACCCGAAGCTGTTCGGCGGCGGCGCGCGAGAGCGTGATGCCTCCGTCGTTTATCGTGATATCGGCGTAGCAGCAGCGGAAGTCGGCCATCTCGCCGACCGAGACCATCGCGCGCCTATCACCCTTGGCAATGCCGCTGACCCAAGACTCTTCGGCATTGCGAACCGTGGCTATCTGGTCGGTGCGGGCGATCATCGTCGGACCGCCGTCGAAAATGTCGATGTAGTTTTCAAAGGCGAAGCCTTCGTTTTCGAGCATGCGCATCGCGGCGCGGCCCGATGTGTGCGGCACGCCCATCACGCTGCGCGCGGCCTCGGTCAGCATCGCGACATAGATCGGATGTTTGGGCATCAGGTCGGCGATGAACTGATTGCCGTGAATCGCGTTGAATTCGTCGGCCTCCTGAAAGCTCATGCCGAAGAACTTGCCGGCGACGCCGTCCCAAAAGGGCGACCCGCCTGCCTCGTCGATAACGCCGCGCAGTTCGGCCAGGACGCGATCGTCGAAGCGGCGGCGATGCTTGGCGATGAACAGATAGCGCGATCGCGCAAGCAGCATGCCGAGCCCGCCGGCGCGCTGGCCGGGATGGAGGAACAGGCCGCCGACTTCGCTGGCGCCTTCGAGATCGGTGGTGAGCGAGAGGATCCTGGCGCTGAAGGTGCGATCGAGCTCCTTGCTCGATTGCGTGTAGGAACTCAGCCGATAGCTGTAGAACGGCCATGAACTGCCGACCTTGCCGAACAGCTGGCAGGTTCCGATGACCTGCTTGCTGTCGCAATCCTCGAGGACGAGGATGAACAGGTCGTCGCGCGGCTCGGTCGCGTCGCTGGCGAACGAGGCTGCGGCCTTTTCCAGCTTGCCCGCGAGCGCGGTTCGGTCGGCGGGCAGGTTGGTGAAGCCGCCGCCGGTGAGCTTGGCCATTTCGTAGATCGGCTGGAGATCGGCGGTCGTCGCCGTACGAATGCAAAAACTCATAGATGCCCCTTGTCGATGATGCGTCGGATCGTCAGCGCCGATAGAGCGGCACGCTCGGCCAGGCTGGCGACGATCATATATTCGTCAGAAGAATGGATCGCGCCGCCGCGCACGCCCATCGTGTCGACGACGGGCACGCCGCAGGCGGCGATGTTGTTGCCGTCGCACACGCCGCCGGTCGCCTTCCAGCCGACATCGAGGCCGAGATCGGCGCCGCAATCCCTGACGAGGTCGAACAGGCGCTGTGCCGACGCATCGATCGGCTTGGGCGGGCGTCCGAAGCCGCCATGGCGGGCGATCGCGACGTCGTGGCGCTCGGCGACCTCGGCGATGATACGCGTCAGCGCGGCATCGGCGTCGGCCTCGTCGGCGGGTGTCGCGGGGCGGAAATTGACGCGCAGGATGGCATGGTTGGGGACGACGTTGTTGGGGCCGCCGCCGTCGATCTTCGCCGGATTGACCGACAGACCGGGTCGGTGCAGCGCCTTCAGCCGCAGCGCGAGGTCGGCGGCGGCGACGAGCGCGTTGCGACCGTCGTCAGGGTTGCGCCCGGCGTGCGCGCTTTTGCCGCCGATGGTCAGGGAAAAATTGCCGCTGCCACCGCGCGCGCCGGCGAGCGTGCCGTCGGGTAGCGCCGAAGGTTCGTAGGTCAGGGCGGCAATCTTGCCGCGCGCCAGCTCGGCGATCAGCGCCGCCGAAGAGGGCGAGCCGACCTCTTCGTCGGAATTGATCAGCACGTCGTACCCGAAGTCGGCGCAATCGCCTGCCGCCTCGACCGCACCAAGCGCCGCGAGCATCACTGCGATGCCGCCCTTCATGTCGGCGACGCCCGGCCCGCCGAGCGTCGCATCGTCGAGCCAAGCCAGCGTCTGAAACGCATGGTCGGCGGGAAACACCGTGTCCATATGTCCGGTGAACAGCATCCTCAGCGGGGCCTCGGGGCGCACCGAAACGACGAGGTGGCGCCCGTGCTCGACCGCGTTGATCGACCCGGCGGCGTCGACCTTCTCGACCGGCGCGGGATCGACCAGCCTCACCTCGCCGGGCAGCGCGACAAAGGCGTCGGCAAGGTCGTTCGCGATCGTCGCCAGACCGGCGAGGTTGGCCGAACCCGAATTGATCGCCGCCCAGCGTTCGACCTGGCGCAGCATCGCGGCCTGGTCGATCGTGTTGATCATCGCGGTTTCGGCGGGGGACAGCTTGGGCATGGCGGGGGTCTTAGCGCGGCATGGTCCGGTCGGCTACCCGCGCGTCGAATTCGCCGCTTCGATCAGATATCCTCGGCGATGCGCGTGTACAGCTCGGGCCGCCGGTCGCGAAAAAAGCCCATTCCCGCGCGGTGCCTGGCCGCGCGTTCGAGGTCGAGCGTGGCGACGAGCACGCCGCTCTCCTCGCCGCCGAACGCGGCGACGATGTCGCCCCATTCGTCGCAGATGAAGCTGTGTCCATAGAAACGCTGGCCGTCCTCGGCGCCGACCCGGTTCGATGCAATCACCGGCATGCAGTTCGATACCGCATGGCCCTGCATCGCGCGGCGCCACATCCGGGTGGTGTCGAGATCGGCGTCATAGGGTTCGGACCCGATCGCGGTCGGGTAGAACAGGACTTCGGCGCCCATCAGCGCCATGACGCGCGCGCTTTCGGGATACCATTGGTCCCAGCAGATGCCGACGCCGACCGGCGCTTCGGGCGTATTCCACACGCGAAACCCGCCATTGCCCGGGCGGAAGTAGAATTTCTCCTCATAGCCCGGACCGTCGGGAATATGGCTCTTGCGATAGACGCCGCGCACCGCGCCGTCGGGACCGACCATCGCCAGGCTGTTGTAGTAATGATGGCCGTCGCGCTCGAAGAAGCTGGTCGGGATGAAGACGCCCAGCTCGGCAGCGAGCGCCTGCATCGCCAGCACCGCGGCATGGTCGCCGACGGCGCGCGCGCGCGCGAACAGCGCTTCGTCCTCGGTCTTGCAGAAATAACGCCCCTCGAACAGTTCGGGCGGCAGGATCACAGTCGCGCCCTTGCCGGCGGCCTCGCGCACCAGCGCGTCGACCGCGGCGATGTTGGCGTCGATATCGTCGGACAGGGCGAGCTGCAGCGCAGCGACGGTCAGGTTTCGCATGGCGCCTTCTACTCCGGGACCTGCTGGCTGCAACAGTGGAAGCTGCCGCCACCGGTCAGGATCGCGTCCGAGGGCAGACCGACAATGCGCCGGCCGGGGAACAGTTCGGCCAGCGTGTCGGTCGCAATGCCATCGGCGCCGACGCCATATTGCGGCATGACGACGACCGTATTGCCGATGTAGAAGTTCATGTACGATGCCGGGACGATCTCGCCATCGACCTCGATGCGGCCGGGCGAGGGCATGGTGACGACCTCGACGCCGAACTGGTCGGCGCGCACGCGCGCGTCGGAATAGACCTGCGCATTGGGATCGTCGTCGCCATTGGGGATCGGCAGCAGTAGCAACCGGCGGCCGACGAAGCGCGCCAGATTGTCGACATGGCCGTCGGTATGATCGTTGGCGAGCCCGTCACCGAGCCAAAGTACCGAACGCACGCCGAGCGCATCGCCCAACCGCGATTCGATTTCGTCGCGTTGCAGCGCGCCGTTGCGGTTGGGATTGCGCAGGCATTGCTCGGTAGTGAGGGCAAGGCCGCTGCCGTCGACGTCGATCGCGCCGCCTTCGAGCACCCAGTCGCGCGCCTCAAGCGGCAGGCCGAACGCTTGCGCCAGGCGCGCGCCGATATCCTCGTCGCCCGCCATTGCGAACTTGCCGCCCCAGCCGTTGAACGCGAAATCCTGGGCCCGGCGGGCCGCACCGGCGCCGGTGACGATGGGCGCGGTATCGCGCAACCAGACGTCGCCCAGCGGCATTTCGCGAACGTCGACATGGTCGCCCACCAACCGCCTGGCGGCCGCGGCCGATTCGGCGTCGTTCGCGATCAGGTGGACGCGCTCACCGCGGCCCTTGTCGGCGACCGCATCGGCGAAATCGGCGCTCTGCCGCCGCGCCCGCTCGAACGCGTCGACCGGCCATTCGGCGCGGTCGTGCGGAAAGCCGATCCACACGCGTTCGTGCGGCGCCCATTCGGGCGGCATCATCGTCGTCATCGGGCCGGTCTGCGTAGCGTCAATTGGCGGTGCGGTTCTGATCGCGGACGGCGCGAAACTCGTCGCCCTTGACCCAGTTGGGCCAGGCGTCGGTCATCGCCAGCATTCGCCCGACCGCGTAATAGACCTTGAGATCGGCCATGATCCCGTCCCAGTTCCAGTCGTCGGTCAGCTCGTCCGACGGCGCGTGATAGCGGTTGTCTGTATAGTCGGCCGCCGCGCGCTTGCCCGCCGCGACGCCGCCGTTGAGCAGGTTCTCGCCGGCCTCGAAATAGAGCATCGGCACGCCGAGCTTGGCGAAGCTGAAATGGTCCGAACGGTAATAATAGCCTTTTTCCGGCGTCGGTTCGTCGACCAGTTCGCGGCCGAGCTGCTGCGCGGCCCTTTCGAGATAGCGATCGAGGTCGGATTTGCCGCGCCCGATGACGACCAGGTCCTTCGCCGGACCGGCCGGCGAGAGCGCATCCATGTTGACGCCGCCGACGGTCTGGGCAAGCGGGAAGACAGGATTGGCCGCATAATATTGTGACCCGAGCAGCCCCGATTCCTCGGCCGTCAGCGCGATGAAGACGAGCGTGCGATCGGTCGCGCCCGCCTGCGCATGCGCCTGCGCCAAGGCGACCAGCGCAGCGGTGCCGGTCGCGTTGTCGACCGCGCCGTTGCAGATGCCGTCGCCTTTATCGTCTTCGCCGCAGCGGCCGAGATGGTCCCAGTGCGCGGTATAGAGCACATATTCATTGGGCCGCTTGTCGCCCGGCAGTATGCCGATGACGTTTTTCGACAGCGTTTTCTTGATCGTATTGTCGAAATTGAGCGACGCCGTCATGCCGAGCGGAACCGCCTTGAACCCCGGCTTCTTCGCCGCGGCGCGCAGCGAATCGAAATCCTGCCCGGCATCGGCGAACAGTTCCTTCGCCTTGGCCAGCTGGATCCAGCCGTTGGCGGCGGTCTGGTCCATATGGCCGTTGGCCGCATCGGCGACGTTCTGCGCGCCGGTCCAGCTCGATTCGACGACGTTCCAGCCATAAGCGGCAGGCTCGGTATCGTGGACGATGATCGCAGCGGCCGCGCCCTGGCGGGCGGCTTCCTCGAATTTATACGTCCAGCGCCCGTAATAGGTCATCGCGCGGCCGTTGAATGCGCCGTCGTTGCCCTTGGTTTCCCAGTCGGGATCGTTGACCAGGATGACGACGGTCTTGCCCTTCACATCGACGCCGGCATAGTCGTTCCACTTTTTCTCGGGCGCGACGATGCCATAGCCGACGAAGACGAGCTCGCTGTCGGCGAGCGCGATCTTGTCGGTGACGCGATAGGTCGAGGTGACGAAATCGGGGCCGTATTGCAGGCTCATTCGCTTGCCCTTGCCTTCGATCACCAGGGGCGAGACATTTTTCGCGGTAATCTCGACCAGCGGCACGTCTTGCGTCCACTCGCCGCCATTGCCGGGCTTGAGACCCGCAGCGGCAAATTGGCTCTTCAGCAACGCAATCGTCTTGGTCTCGCCAGCGGTGCCGGGCATGCGCCCTTCGAATTCGTCGCTCGCAAGCGTGCCGACAAGGGTCTTCATCGTGTCGAGCGACAGGTCGGGGATGGTGACATCGGGGATGACAGCCGATGAGGTCTCATTGGTCATGCCCGCTTCGTTTTGCGTCGGCGCAAAATTGCATGCGCCAAGGAGCGCTGCGGCGAAAACGGGGGATAAGCAGGTCGGGAGCGAAGGCAAAAAGCGCATTAATATCTCCGCGGAACATGATCGAAAAGGAAGGCTGTGTCGCGCTGTAGACAATAGTAAGGCTCGGTTCAACGCGATCCCGCCTTAGCGAAGCGGGCGAAATGCGATCTTGCCCGCCGCAAGATCTGCTGTCAGACTATTGTTCTAATTAGACATATATCGAGGGGCAATCATGAGATACACAATTGCGGCATTGGCCGTTGCCGCCAGTTTCAGCGCCATCCCGGTGGTGGCCAACGCCGATGAAGCGCTCCAGCGCGAAGCGGTTCTACACGGCATGCGCTCGGGCTACGACAGCGTCAATATATCGCCGGACGGCACCAAGATCGTCTTCGTCGCCGCAAGCAAGGGCGACGATTCGCTCGCGATGGTGACCGATCTTGCCACAGGAAAATCGAAACAAGTCGCGTTTACCGATGGCGAGCCTTTTCGTTTATCCTGGTGCGACTGGGCGACCAACAAACGGATCGTCTGCCTCTTGTATGGCGTCACCGACAAAACGCGCGATGGCGATGACGCCGGCTTCACGAAATTGGTAACCTTCGACGAAAACGGCGACGGGTTCATCGATCTCGAACGCAAGTCGCGGCAGGGTTTCGTCTGGGATCAGACGAGCGCCGGAAGGATCATCTCCTGGCTCGACGACGACACCATCCTCGTCCATCGCTACCATCTACCGGAAAGTTCCGGCGGCCCGACGCGCAGCACCAGTCAGGACTACGGCTATGCCGTCGATCGGGTGACTTTGAGCACAGGAAAATACGGCACTGAAGAACGTCCGGATAAAAATGCGGTTGCCTATATCGCCGATAAAAAAGGCGAGATTCGGATCAAAGGTGAATCGGTCAACGACAACAAGGGCGAATATCGAGAAGGCACACGCTATTCATATCGTCTCCCTGGCAACCGCGACTGGAAACCCTTTTCCGAAGTCGTCGATGACCAAGGCTTAACGCCGTTGGCGTTTTCAGAGGGCGGAAACGCCGTTTATGCATTCGAAAATCTCAATGGTCGGCTCGCACTCTATCGAGTCAGTCTCGACGGTTCGCTATCTAAGGAATTGTTGCTTTCAGATTCGCAGGTCGATGTCGATGGGTTGATGACCTTGGGCAAACGCGGTCGCGTCATCGGTGCGCATTACCAAGCGGAGAAATCCAAGGAGATTTATTTCGACAAGGATCTGGAAGCAGTCGTGAAGACTATGTCGACGCTGCTTCCCGGGCGTCCTGATGTTCAGCTTATCAGCGCGACCGAGGATGAGCGTAAGCTTATCCTAATGGCGACGACATCCGAGGACACCGGCCGATACTTCTTCTACGATCGCGACAGCAACGCCGTGAAGCTGCTGATGTATGCCAGCCCCATTCATAAAGGCATCGCGCTCGGCAAGGTTCTTCCGGTAAAGTACAAGGCCGCCGATGGAACCGAGATACCGGCCTATCTGACGCTACCCCCCGGGAGCGATGGCAAGAATCTGCCGGGCATCATGATGCCGCATGGGGGGCCGCTTGCGCGCGATACCTATAGCTATGATTGGTTGGCGCAATATTTCGCCGCCCGCGGTTACGCCGTCCTGCAGCCTAACTATCGTGGTTCAACCGGCTATGGTTCCGAATTTCAGGGAAAGAACGCCTTCCGGGAATGGAAAAAGGCGATGGGCGACATCAATGATGGATCGCGCTGGCTGATGTCCGAGGGCATCGTCGCGCAGGGCAAGATGGCGATCTTCGGCTGGTCCTATGGCGGTTACGCTGCGTTGCAAACCAGTGTCGTCGATCCTGATCTGTACAAGGCGATCGTTGCCGTCGCGCCCGTCGTCGATCTTGAAATGCTTGCCAACGACTGGGATCGGGGGAACTCGCAAACGCGTAAATATACTGGCGCGACCGAACAGGCAGAAGCGGGTTCGCCTCGACGTCATGCCGATCAAATAAAGGCGCCGGTCCTGCTGATCAGCGGCGATGCGGATCTTAACGTCAACGTTCGACATACCCAGGAAATGGAAAAGGCGCTCAAGCGCGCGGGCAAGAAGGTCGATACCATTATTTACCAGGACCTCGACCATCAACTCGATGATAGCGACACCAGGATCGAACTGCTGACTCGTTCGGATGCGTGGATCCGCAATGCCTTGGGTTTGCCCGACAAGAAGTGAGGCCGGTCCCCCTCGAACCGGTCGATCGACGCTAGGCAAAAAGAAAGGGGCCGGTCTTCGCGACCGGCCCCTTTTCGTTTCCCGCGAGGGGACATTCAAATGATCAGCGCGAATAGAATTCGACGACCAGATTGGGTTCCATGCGGACCGGGTAGGGCACTTCGTCGAGCGTCGGGATGCGGATGAAGGTCACCTTGGCGGTGCCGTCGGGCGCGACGTAATCGGGCATGTCGCGTTCGGCGAGGCTCTGCGCCTCGATCACCAGCGCCATTTCCTGTGCCTTCTTGCCGAGCGTGATTTCATCGCCGAGCGAGATGCGGCGCGAGGCGACGTTGCACTTCACGCCGTTGACCAGAATGTGGCCGTGGCTGACGAGCTGGCGCGCGGCGAAGATCGTCGGTGCGAATTTGGCGCGATAGACGACGGCGTCGAGGCGGCGTTCGAGCAGGCCGATCAGGTTCATGCCGGTATCGCCCTTCATCCGGGCGGCTTCGGCGTAGGTCCGCTTGAACTGCTTCTCGGTGACGTCGCCGTAATAGCCCTTGAGCTTCTGCTTGGCCCGCAGTTGCAGGCCGAAGTCGGAAACTTTGCCCTTGCGGCGCTGGCCGTGCTGTCCGGGGCCGTATTCGCGGCGGTTGACGGGTGATTTCGGCCGGCCCCAGATGTTTTCACCCATCCGGCGGTCGAGTTTGTACTTGGCGCTATGGCGCTTCGACATGAGTCGTCTCCAATTTGCTGTGTCGCGAACGATTTCGCTGATCTTCCGGATCGCACCATCCCTGCCTGGGGCACGGATACGACCACCGCTTCACCGGAGTGCGGGGTCAATTTGCGAGGGCGCGACTAGGCGAAGGGTTGCACCGAGTCAAGCATCGGCTAAGGCGAACGCCATGCAGAAACCGATCGTTCCGCCCGAAGACTGTCGCGATATGACCGACGTGCGCCACGGCGTCGACACGCTCGACCAGGCGCTCCTACGCCTCCTTGCCAAGCGTTTCGGCTATATGGACGCCGCCGCGCGGATCAAGCCGGCGCGCGGCGCGGTCCGCGACCAGGCGCGCAAGGACGACGTCCACGCCAAGGTGGCGGCGGGCGCCGAAGCGCTGGGGCTGCCCGCCGAACGGTTGCGCGCGGTATGGGAAGAGCTAATGGAGCAGTCGATCGCGTACGAGTTCGAACGCTGGGACGATACGCGCGGCTAGCGCCGGTCGCTCTTCTTGAGCATCGACAGCACGCCGCGCAGCGTGCGGACCTCAAGGTGGTTCCAGCGCGCCTTGGTCAGCAGGCTGCGCAAATTGCGCCGCGTCGCGGTTTCGCGGTCGGCGGGTTCGAAATAGCCCTTGGGTTCGAGCATCGTCTCAAGTTCGACGATCAGGCCTTCGAGCTCGGCCTGAGGGGCGGGGGGCAGGCCATCGGCCTCGGGCGGCTGCGCCAGCGCCTCGCCCTTCGACCATTCATAGGCCATCAAGATCACCGCCTGGGCGAGGTTGAGCGAGCCGAATTCGGGGTTGATCGGCACCGTGACGATGGCGCGGGCGAGCGCGACGTCGTCGGTCTCCAGTCCCGACCGTTCGGGACCGAAGACGAACGCACTACGGCCTTGCTGGGCATGCACCTCGCGGCCCGCCCGTTCGGGCGTCAGCACCGGCTTCGAAACGCCGCGGCGGCGCACCGTGGTGGCATAGACATGGGCGCAGTCGGCGACGGCATCGGCGAGGCTGTCGTGAACGCAGGCATCGGCGAGCACGCGGTCGGCGCCTGCTGCCGCCGGGCCGGCACTGGGATTTGGCCAGCCGTCGCGCGGCGTCACCAGGCGCAGCTCGGTCAGACCGAAATTAAGCATCGCGCGCGCCGCCTTGCCGATATTTTCGCCAAGCTGCGGCCGCACGAGAACGATGACGGGCATGGGCGGTGTGCCGGACGGGCTCATTCCTCGGCCAGATGCTGGATATTGCCGGCGAATTCCTCGAAATCCTTGGCTTCGGTGAAATCCTTGTAGACGCTGGCGAAGCGGATATAGGCGACGCTGTCGAGGCCCTTCAGTCCGTCCATTACCATTTCGCCGATGCGTGCCGATTCTACTTCGGAATCGCCGCTGGTTTCGAGGCGGCGCTGGATCGACGATACCAGCCGTTCGATCCGCTCGCCGTCGATCGGCCGCTTGCGGCAGGCGATCGAGACCGAGTGGAGCAGCTTGTCGCGATCGAACAGCTCGCGCCGGCCCTCGGATTTCAGGATCATGACATCGCGCAGCTGGATCCGCTCGAACGTCGTGAAACGCGCGCTGCAGCCCTCGCACTGGCGCCGCCGCCGGATCGCCGCGCCGTCCTCGGTCGGACGGCTGTCCTTCACCTGGCTGTCTTCATGGGCGCAATAGGGGCAGCGCATCGTCTAGCGCTTGATACGCTGCCACAGCGCAAAGCCGCCGCCGACGGCAAGGCCGACGGGCCAGGTCACGACCGGCAGCAGGGCGGCGGCGACCGCGCCGACCGCCATGCCGGTCAGCACCGGCTTGGTCGAGGGGTGCTCAAGGCCGCCCTTGGCCATGCCCTTGATTTCCTCGCCAGCGGCCTCGGCCAGAGTGGGTTCGCCATTGGGATCGCGATGGTCGCTCATGTCGGTTATCCTTGGTAGATGGGAAAGCGTTCGCACAATGCGAGAACGCGCTGCTTGACGTCGGCTTCGACGCTCGCGTCGCCGCCCTCGCCCTTGTCGCGCAGACCGTCGAGCACATCGGCGACCATATCGCCGATTTCCTCGAACTCGGCGATGCCGAAGCCGCGGGTGGTTCCGGCGGGCGACCCGACGCGGATGCCGCTGGTCTTGACCGGCGGCAGCGGGTCGAACGGAATGCCGTTCTTGTTGCAGGTGATGCTCGCTCGCTCGAGCGCCTCGTCGGCGTCCTTTCCGGTGATGCCGAGCGGGCTCAAATCGATCAGCGCGAGGTGCGTGTCGGTGCCGCCCGAAACGACATCGGCGCCGCGCGCCTTCAGCCGCGCCGCGAGCGCCTGCGCATTGGCGATGACGGCGCGGCTGTAATCCTTGAACTCGGGGCGCAGCGCCTCGCCGAAGGCGACCGCCTTGGCGGCGATGACGTGCATCAGCGGACCGCCCTGGAGCCCCGGGAAGACCGCCGAATTGATCCGCTTCGCGGTCGCCTCGTCATTGGTCAGGACCATGCCGCCGCGCGGTCCGCGCAGCGTCTTGTGAGTCGTCGTCGTGACGACGTGCGCGTGGGGCAGCGGGCTGGGATGGCAGCCGCCCGCGACGAGTCCCGCGAAATGCGCCATGTCGACCATCAGCAGCGCGCCGACATCGTCGGCGATGCGGCGGAAGGCGGCGAAATCGATGTGGCGCGGATAGGCCGACCCGCCGGCGATGATCAGGCCGGGGCGATGCTCCCTGGCGAGCCGTTCGACCTCGTCGAAGTCGATCAGGTGGCTGTCGCGGTCGACGCCGTACTGGACCGCGTTGAACCATTTGCCGCTCATCGCCGGCTTGGCGCCGTGGGTCAGGTGGCCGCCGGCGTCGAGGCTCATGCCGAGGATGGTGTCGCCGGGCTTGGTCAGCGCGAGCATCACGGCGCCGTTGGCCTGCGCCCCCGAATGCGGCTGGACGTTGGCATAGCCGCAATCGAACAGCTGTTTCGCGCGGTCGATCGCGAGCGTTTCGACGGTGTCGGACGGCGCGCACCCCTGATAGTAACGCCGGCCCGGATAGCCCTCGGCATATTTGTTGGTCAGCACCGATCCTTGCGCTTCGAGCACCGCCCTTGAGACGATATTCTCGCTCGCGATCAGCTCGATCTGATGCTGTTCGCGTTTGAGCTCGGCGGCGATGCCGGCCGCGACGTCGGGATCGGTGACGCCAACGGCATCGCTAAAAAAGCCTTTTGGTCGCGTATATTGCGGGGCGTCTTTGACGTTGGTGGTCAACTGCGATTCCTTTCCCAGTTCAGCATTCGGGTGCCGATAATTTGTCGACGCGGCGTTGGTGGCGGCCGCCGGCAAACTCGGTCGCGATAAACGCCTCGAGACAGGCGATGGCCATGTCGGGTCCCGTCAGCCGCGCGCCCATGGCGATGACATTGGCGTCGTTATGTTCGCGTGCCAGGCTGGCCGACAGCGGTTCGGAGACCAGCGCGCAGCGGCAGGCGGGGTTGCGGTTGACCGCCATCGAGATGCCGAGACCCGATCCGCACAGGGCGACTCCGCAGGTCGCCTGACCGCTGGCGATATGTCGCGCCAGCTTGAACCCGTAATCGGGATAATCGACGCTGTCGGTCGTTTCGGGTCCGAGATCGGCGACGTCATGGCCTTCGCCGCGCAGCCAATCGGCCAGCGTGGCCTTGAGCGCGATGGCGGCATGATCGGAAGCGATGGCGATGCGCATGGGCGTCCCTCGGTCTGGCAGGTGAATCGTCTGGCGCCCTTCCTAGGTGAGGGCGCGGGCAATGGCCATATCGCGATCGTAAGACTTTGCTAAGCTCGACGATCTAATCGGGTCCTATGACCCGAACGATTGCCCTGGTCCGGACGCTCGACGTCGAGACGCTGACGCGCAGCGCGATCGTCATCGGCTTCGCGCTCGTCCTGCGCCTCGCCGCCTGAAGGCTTTGCATCGGCGCCGATCGCGCGCTACTCGGCGGGGATGACCCAAGTCGTGCCATCCCTGCTCATGCTCGCGGCGATCGCGCTGGTCATCGGCGCGATCGTCGGCTGGCGGCGCGGCATGGCGCCGAAAAAGGTCGGCCTGATGGTGCTTGCGGCGCTCGTCATGTTCGCCAATGTCGCGATCTGGACGATCCCCAACCAGCGCGGCGAGAGCCTGGTTACCCAAACGGCTGAATGATCCAGGCGGACCCGCCCGCAAAATCGCGCTTATTTGATCGGGCAGTCGGGCGCGAGACGCATGTCGAGATAATTGTCGATCGACTTCATCATGTCGTCGAGTTCGTTTTCGAAGAAATGGTTCGCGCGCGGAATTTCGTCGTGATGGATCGTGATATGCTTTTGCGTGCGCAGCTTCTCGACCAGCTTTTCCACCGACGACGGCGTGACGACCTCGTCCTGCGCGCCCTGGACGAAGATGCCCGAGGCGGGGCACGGCGCAAGGAAGCTGAAATCGTACATGTTGGCGGGCGCGGCGACCGAGATGAAGCCGCGGATTTCGGGGCGACGCATCAGCAGTTGCATGCTGATCAGCGCGCCGAAACCGAAACCGCCGACCCATGTGGTCGATGCTTCGGGGTGGATGCTCTGGACCCAGTCGAGCGCGGCGGCGGCATCGCTCAATTCGCCGATGCCGTTGTCGAAAGTGCCCTGGCTGCGGCCGACGCCGCGGAAATTGAAGCGCAGCGTCGCGAAGCCCCGCCGGACGAAGGTCTTGTAAAGCGCGAGCGTGATGCGGTCGTTCATCGTCCCGCCGCCATGCGGATGCGGATGCAGGATCATCGCAACCGGCGCGCGCGGACGCGGGGGAGGGCTGAAACGCCCTTCGAGGCGGCCTTCGGGGCCGGGAAAAATGACGTCTGGCATCGGTTACCTTGATCCGGATGATAATGGGGATCGCCCCCCGGCTCGACAGGGACCCGGTTGAGGGGCAGGCCCGCGATTTGCTGGTAGCGATCTGTGGGGCGCCTATATAGAGACAGGGCCCGAGAAACAACGCCGTGTTTCGCAACTGGAGCTTTTGCGCGATTTCGCGATGACCGAACGCCTCTATCTCGACCATGCCGCGACGACGCCGGTCGTCCCGGCAGCGCGCGCCGCGATAGCCGACGCACTCGACCTATGGGCCAACCCCTCGTCGCCGCACGGCGAGGGGCGCGCGGCACGCGCCGCGCTCGAGGCGGCACGGGCGCGGATTGCCGATGCACTCGGCTGGGACGGCGAGATCATCCTGACGTCGGGCGCGAGCGAGGCGCTTGCGATGGCGCTGTCGCGCGCCAAGACGACGCGCATTTTGGTCGGTGCGACCGAACATGACGCGGTGCTGCGCGCGGCCCCCGACGCGCCGCGCATTCCGGTCGGGCGCAACGGCCGTATCTTTCCCGCCGCGCTCGAATCGGCGCTTGCCGAGGCGGAGGGGCCAGCGCTCGTCGCGATCCAGTCGGCGAACAACGAAACCGGGGTCCTGCAGGACGTCGCGGCGATCCGTGCGCTGGTGCGGGAGGCGGGCGGACTGCTGCTCGTAGATGCCTCGCAAAGCGCAGGAAAACTGCCTTTGGTCGCGGCCGACTTCATCGCCGTCAGTGCGCACAAGCTGGGCGGGCCGCC
>Ga0210020_1000286_pt1 | contig 52111 bp, 52 predicted proteins | sample CryGeymeta201514_FD_183980 | JGI IMG/M metagenome (GOLD analysis project Ga0210020, IMG submission 183980) | Groundwater microbial communities from Crystal Geyser aquifers in Utah, USA - Crystal Geyser metaG 2015-14 (SPAdes) (version 2) | ecosystem: Environmental > Aquatic > Deep subsurface >... | reverse complement strand
TGGGGTATCGCCGGCGCGGCGGCCCAGCGCGCCGCCGACGAACAGCATTTCCTCGGCGCGCGTCATCGCGACGTAGAGCAGGCGCCAATGCTCCTCTTCCTCGTTGCCGCGCGCGCTCTGCGCGGCTTCTTCGAGCGAGCCGAAGACCATGTCGCGCGGCGCGCGGAACACCGGCACCCGGGTCGCGTCGTCGACGTCCCAGTCGAAGCCGCCCGAGATCGCATTGTCGGGATCGACGGTTGCATCTGCGAGAATGACGATGCGCGACTGCAGCCCCTTCGAGCCGTGGACGGTCATCACGCGCACCTCGTCCTCGTGGCCCGCGGCCTCGCGCTTGATGTCGACGGTGCCGGTATCGAACCAGTCGAGGAACGGTTGCAGCGACGGCGTGTTCGCGGTTTCGTACTGCAGCGCGGCGTTGAGCAGTTCCTCGATCGGATCGCGCGCCTCGTTGCCGAGCCGCGCGAGCAGCTTCGCCCGCCCCGCGATCGGCCCCGACAGGATGCTCTCGAAAAAGCGATAGGGCGTCGTCAGATCGGCCATGCGCAGGATCTGGCGCAGCGGCTCGATCCTCGGCGCGATGGCGGGATTGCCGCGCAAATGCTCCCACAGCGCGATGTGCCGGGGCCGCACGCCGTATTCGCGCAGCTCGTCCTGGCTCCAGCCGAGCAACGGCGAGACGAGCAACGCGGCGAGGTTGAGGTCGTCGAGCGGCTGCAGCGCAAAGCGCGCGGCGGCGAGCAGGTCCTGCACCGCCAGCGGCGCGTTGAGTTGCAGCCGGTCGACCCCCGCCACCGCGACGCCGTGCTTGTAGAGCCGCGCGACGAGCAACGCGGCCAGATCGGTCCGCTTGCGCACCAGGATCATGATGTCGCCGGGACGCACCGGCTTGCCGTCATGGCCGTTGGCGATCCACTCGGCGACCTGCGCCGCGATCGCGTTGGCGAGGCGGCGGACCCCGCCCTCGACCCAGGTTTCGCCGCCGTCGTCGCCGTCCTCGGCCAGCGCCGGGAAGGCTGGCCAGAGGACGACTTCGCCCGGCAGGCCGGGCTGCGCGCTGACATGGCTGACGACGGGATCGATCTTGCCGAGGACGTCGGCGCCGACGCGCGCGAACAGGCGGTCGACAAAGGCGAGCACCGGCGGCGTCGAGCGGTAGTTGGTGGCGAGCGCGACGTCGTGCAACGGCTTGCCAGCGTCGTTTGCGAGCTGGGCGAAGCGCAGCCGCGCCCCGGCGAAGGCATAGGGGCTGGTGCCCTGAAAGCCGTAGATCGCCTGTTTGAAATCGCCGACCGCGAACAGCGTGCGCAGCTTTTCGTCCTTGGCCCCGGAACCGGCGAAGAATTCCTCGCTGAGCGCGCGCACGATCGCCCATTGCTGCGGGTTGGTGTCCTGCGCCTCGTCGACGAGGATATGGTCGATCGAGCGGTCGAGCTTGTAGCGGATCCAGTCGGCCATGCGCCCGTCGCGGAGCAGTTCGACGGTCCGCGCGATGAGGTCGTCGAAATCGACAACGCCCCGCGCGCGCTTGAGCGCGGCATAGCTGCGCGCATATTCGCGCCCCGCCTCGAGCGCGCCGGCAAGGTCGTCGATGAACGCGGCGCGACCGGGCAAGGCGGCGAGATCGCCAAGGCGCGCGGCATAATCGCGGGCAAGATCGCCGACCGCGCCGAGCTGCTTGTCGGGATTGAATTCGGCGCGCAGCGTCCCCCCTTTGGTCATCAGCCGGGCGAGCAGTTCGGCGACGGTGTCGGCGCGGCGCGCGGGATCGGCGGCGAGCCATGTCTCGATCGCGTCGGCATGGTCGGCCCCCGTCCTGGCGTTCCACCGTCGCGCAGCGTCGGCGATCGTGCGCAGCCCGCTGCAATCGAACGCGTCGTCGCCGCACAGGCCCGCGAGATGCGCCATGATATCGCCGGCGGGAAGGTCGAGCGCGCGCCGGAGCCGCGGCGCGATATCGCCGGTCATCGCGTCGAGCGCGGGGCCGTGCGCACCGCAGCGATAGAGGAAGCGCGTCGCGCCGTCCTCGCCAAGCCGCAGCGACAGCGCCTTGACCTTGTCGACGAGGCCGAGCCGCCCGTCGCGTTCGGCATCGCCGAGCATGTCCGACAGCGCCTCGCGCCGCAGGCTCGCCTGCTCGCGCTCCTCGAGCGGCTGGAAGCCCGGGATCAGCCCCGCCTCGATCGGGAAGCCGGCGAGGATCGTCTGGCAGAAGCTGTGGATCGTCTGGATGCGCAGGCCGCCGCCGGGCGAATCGATGACCTGCGCGAACAGCGTGCGCGCATAATCCTGCATCGCGGGACCGTGATCCTCTCCGATCGCGGCAAGGTCGGCGGCGAGCACCGCTCCCTTGGCCCGCACCCAACCCGCCAGCGTCTGCTGGATGCGCGTCGCCATTTCGGCGGCGCCCGCCTTGGTGAAGGTCAGGCACAGGATGTTCTCGGCCCTGACGCCGGGGCGCATCAGCAGGCGCAGCACGCGCGCGGCGAGCACCTGCGTCTTGCCCGTCCCCGCCGATGCGGTCAGCCAGACATTGCCGGCGGGATCGGCGGCGATCGCCTGTTCGGCGTTGAGCGGATGGATCGAACGCGCGGTCATATGCCGTACCATTCCTCGAGCCGCATCAGCTGGTCATAATCGGCATAGGGCGCGAAATCGGGTTCGAGCTTGGCGGCGAAGGGTTCGTCGCCGGTCAGCCAGCGCGCACAGGCGGCGCGCAGCTGAGTCGCGGCAAAGCGGGTGAAATCCGCCGGCGCCAGGTCGCCCTCCTTGGGACGCGCGGCGAAGGGTTGTGAAACATGGCCGAAACCGTCGCCCTTTCGGGCAAGCGACCAATATTCGAAGACCTCTGCGGCGGCGTCGCCCTCGAGCGCCTTGAAGCCGTGGCGTTCGGCGATCAGGCCGAGCAGGCCGAGTTGCAGGTTGTAGCCCGCCCTGACCGCGCTCGCGCTCGGGGCCTGGCCGGTCTTGTAATCGACCACCGCGATGCCGCCGCCCGGCAGGCGATCGATGCGGTCGGCCTTGCCGCCGAGCGTGACGCCGTCGACGTCGATCTCCCCCCATGCTTCGAACAGGATCGGCACGCGGCCCTCGGCGATCTGCGCCGCCATCGTCGTCGCGATCCAGTCGATCGCCTCCATCAGCCGCGGCGCCCACATCGCGCGGATGACGGGGTTCGAACCCGGATCGCGCATCAGCTGTTCGGCGCGCGCGCGCAATTTCTCCGGGTCGTGATCGTCCTCCTTCGACCAGCGTTCGAGCACGTCGTGCACCGCCGATCCACGCCAGGCGGCGGTCGGATCGGCATCGAGCGCATCGAGCGCCGACAAGCCGAGCATCGCCTGCGCGTAAAAGGCGAAGGGATCCGCCTTGAGCCGGTCGAGCTGCGTCACGCTGATCCTGCGCGGGCGATCCTCGACCGCAGGCGACGGCGCCGGCGGTTCGATCTGGATGCGCAGCGCGGCATGGTCGAGCGCATCGGCCAGGCCGGCATAATCGCGGTCGGGCCGTCCGCCGGGCGAAGCCCCCGCCATCGCCGTCAGCCGCAGCAGGAAGCGCGAGGCGACGGTCGGCGCGCCGGCATCGCGCTTCGCCCGCGTGACAAGGACATCGGGCGCGGCGAGCGCGCTGGCGAAATCGTGCGCGCTGAGGCCGATCCGCCAGTCGAGACCGGGCAGGCCGAGGCGGCGGCGGATGCCGGGCGCGAGCCACGGGTCGGGATCGGGCAGCTGCGGCCAGACGCCCTCGTTGAGGCCGCCGAGGATCATGAGGTCGGCGCTTTGCAGCCGCGCCTCGATCAGGCCCCAGATGAACAGGCGCGGATGGCCGCCCTGCGGCGGGCGCACCGCGATCGGCCGCATCAGCCGGTCGAGCACCCTGGCGACGCTTTCGGCGCGAATCCGCTGCGGCGCGGCGTCGCCATGGCGCGCGATGTCGGTGAACAGCTGCGCCAGCGCCCGGCCCGCCGGGCCAGACCAGGCGGCATCTCCGGCGAGCGTTTCGATCGCGGCGCGGACCGCCCCGATCGCGGCGCGGAAATCGATCCCGCCATCGCCGGCGGCGAATGCGGCCTCGAGCGGGCGCAGCAGCGCGGCAACCTTGTCCCACCACGGCGCGACCGCATGGCGCAGGGTGCGCGTGCGTTCATTGCCCTCGCCCGCCAGAAACGCGCCGACGCCATCGAGCCCCGCCGCCGGACGCGGCCCGCGCAGCGCCCGGTCGAGCGCGCGCACCTGGTCGAGCCAGGCGAGCCGGTCGCCGGCGGGGCTGACCAACGGATGTTTGAGCAGCGCGACAAGCTCGACCGGGGCGAACTGCGCCGCCGCGGCCTCGGCGCACAGCAGCGGCAGCGCGCCCGCCGCGGTCTGCGACAACGGACGGCCGGCCGAATCGTCGGCGACGATGCCCCAGCGCGCGAGATGCGCCGACACGCGCGTCGCCAGCACCCGGTCGGGCGTGACCAGCGCCGCGGTCCGCCCGGGGGTTTCGAGCGTTTCGCGCATCGCGAGCGCGATCGCCTGCGCTTCGTGCGCGGGGGTCGCGAGGTCGAGCGCGGCGATACCGGCGAGCGAACGGTCGCGCGCGGGCAGTTCGCGCCATTTGCCGGTGAACGCGGCGGGCGCGAAGGCGTTCGACGTCATCGCGCTGCGCTTGGGCGCGGCGTCGCCCTCGCTCGCCGCCTGCCAGCGGCGCACCTCGTCGCGCGATATGCCCATGCGGTCGAGCAGGCGCTTGAGATGATATTGCGGGTGGGTTTCGAGGTCGGGCGCGGGGCGCGCCCCCTGGTCGGCGCCCTCGCCCGCCGGATGCGGGCCGAGCGCGTCCCATTCGTCCTGCGGCATCGCCAGGTCGAGATTGGCGAGCAGCACCATTCCCTGCGGCATGAACGCGATCGTGCGCAGCAGCCGCGCGACCGCCGGCGCCGTCGTCGCGATGCCGGCGGCGGCGACGAAGGGCGCTTCGCTGCCGCGCTGCCAGCGCCGGGCGACGCGATCGAGCAGGCGGTTGCGGTGCTCGGCAAGGTCGAGCGCGCCGATCCGCGCCAGCTCGTCGGGCCATTTGTCCGACAGGATCGCGAACAGATCGAGCGACTGGCGCCAATGTTCGGCGATGTCGGCATCGTCGGCGAGCGCGGCGAGATCGGCGACGGCAACCTGTTCGACCTGGAGCTGGTCGAGCGTATGGCCCAGATCCTGCGCCAGCGCGATCGCTTCGGCGCCGTCGATCGGCGTGCCGTTGCCCTCGTAAAGGTCGCCGATCAGACGCGCGAGGACGAAATTGCGCCACAGCGGGTCGACGACGGGAGGCAGCGGATCGGTGTCGTCGATGAGGTCGAGCGCCGAGCCGGCCTGTTCGTCGAGGTCGAGATCGCCGATCGCGACCAGCCGCGGCAGCAGCAGGCCGCCGCCCGATTGCCGCACGAAGCCGTCGCGCACCGCCTGTTTGGCGCGGTTGTTGGGGACCAGCACGACGCCGCGCGCGAGGCCGAGCGGGTCGCCGCCGAAGCGCCGGATCAGGCCGACCGCGAGGGCATCGGCGAACGCCCGGTGGGCGGGCATCGAGAAAACGTTGCTGCGCGGTGCCTCAGCCACCGGCGAGCGCCGCCTCGACCTTGGGAATTGCCGCCGGGGTGCCGACGTCGCACCACAGGCCTTCGTGGACGATGCCGTAGAGGCGACCTTCGTCGATCGCGCGGTCCCACAGGATGTTGGTCGAGAACGGCCCCTCGGGCGGATCGCGCAGCAGGCGGCGCGAAAGCAGCTGGACGCCGGTGAAGATATAGGGCGCGACGCGTCCGCGCCGCCGCCGCGCGACGCGGCCGGCGCCGTCCATCGTGAAATCGCCGCTGCCGCCATGGCCGACCGCGCGCGCATGCGGGACGAGCAGCAGCAGCGCGTCCATGGCGGCATCGTCCCAGCGCGCGGCCATTTGCGAGATCGTGTCATAGGGGCCGTCGGTCCAGATATTGTCGCTGTTGGCGCACAGAATCGGATCGCCGGCGAGCAGCCCGGCGCGGTCGGCCTGGACCAGCCCGCCGCCGGTTTCCATCAGCCGGGCGCGCTCATCGGATATGCGGACCGCGAAGGCGCGCCGCTTGCGCCGCAAATGCGCCTCGAGCGCATCGGGCAGGTAATGGACGTTGACGACGACATTGCCGATCTGGGCCGCCTCGATCCGGTCGAGGACATGGTCGATCAGCGCCCGGTCGGCGACGCGGACAAGCGGCTTGGGCCGGGTCGCGGTGAGCGGGCGCATGCGCTTGCCCAGCCCCGCGGCCATGACCATCGCGGTCTCGATTACCGCGCTCATCCGGCGTGCGGGACGGTGCGTTCACCGACCGGGAGATGGTCGTCCATCCAGCGCGCGACCGGGGCGAGCGCGGGATGGGCGAGATCGCGCTCGAGCAAGGCCCAGACGCGCGGGATCAGCGACAGATAGCGGTGCTTGCCGTCGCGCTGCCACAGCCGCGTGAAGATGCCCACGATCTTGGCATTGCGCTGGGCGCCGAGCAGCGCATAGGCCGCCTCGAACGCGGCGCGGTCGGCAATGTCGGCGACGCTGCAATAGCGGTCGATCATCGTCGCTTCGAGCGCGGGCGCGACGTCGCGGCGCGCGTCCTGGAGCAGCGAGACGAGGTCGTAGGCGCGGTGGCCGGCGAGCGCGTCCTGGAAATCGAGCAGGCCCATATCGCCATTGGCGAGCAGCATCAGGTTTTCGGCGTGATAGTCGCGCAGCACCGTCACCGCATCCGCGCGCTCGGCGAGCAGCGGCGCCATCGCCTCGCGCCAGGCGGCAAGGTAAGACGCCTCGTCGGCGGGACGGCCGATCGCGGGAAGATACCATTGCGTGAACAGCAGCAGTTCGCGCTCATAGGCGGCCCAGTCGTAGGGCGGCGTAGCGGCGGGCGGGACGCGGTGCAGGCTGGCGAGGATATCGACCGCCTGTGCATAGATCCTTTCCTCGTGCGCCGGGCGATCCTCGATCGCGCCGCGCATCAGCACGTCGCCGAAATCCTCAAGCAGGATGAGCCCCTTGTCGAGGTCGACCGCGAGCAGTTCGGGGGCGCGAAAGCCGTGGCCGCGCAGATAGTCCGACAGCGCGAGAAACGGGCGCGAATCCTCACTTTCGGGCGGCGCATCCATCAATACCGCGCGGCGACCGTTGCCGACGATGCGGAAATAGCGGCGGAACGAGGCATCGCCCGCGAGCGGCAGGATTTCAGCCCCTCCCCAGCCGTGCGCGGCGAGAAAGGCGGGAGCATGGTCGGGGGGGATCATCGCGGCGGCCATCGCTTTTCCCAAGCTGGCGGCACCTGCGCTGTCAAGCGTCGCATCGCATCGCCGACGAATTCGATGGCCAGGACGAGCATGTCGGGCGGCGCCCCCGAGCCCATGCGTTCGGGCCATTCGACGAGGATCGCATGGTCGTGGCGATAGTCGGCAAGGCCGAGCTCGGCGATGTCGGCCTGGTCGTCGATCCGGTAGAGATCGGCATGGACGACGGGCAGCTGCGTTTCGGGCGGCGCATAGGGCTGGACGATCGCGTAGCTCGGACTCGGCGCCTCGCCCGCGAGGCCGAGCGCGGCGAGGATCGCGCGCGCCAGCGTCGTCTTGCCCGCGCCCAGATCGCCCGACAGGCCGATCATGTCGCCGGCGCGCAACACGCCGGCGATGGCGGCGCCCAATGCGGCGGTTTCTTCCAATCGATAGTCTATCATTTGCGCGGCAGTTCGACGGTGACCATCGTCCCCTCGCCGGGTTCGGACACCAATGTCAGCTTGCCGCCATGGCCCTCTACGAGCTGGCGCGACAGCGGCAGGCCGAGCCCGGTATTGCCGTCCTCGCCGCCAGCCGAGCGGCGCGAGACGACGTCGAACAGGCGCTTCTGCTGGTCCTTGGCGATGCCCGGACCGTTGTCCGAGACGACCAGACGGGCAAAGCGCGCGCTGCCGTCGCCATGGAGCAGGACGCGGCCGCCCTCGTCGTCGCCGCGGTCGCGCCGCGTCGCGGTATAGCGGATGGCGTTGGCGAGGAGATGGCCGAGCACCTGCGCCAGCCGCCGCGGATCGCCCTCGATCGACCCGAGCGCGGGCGACAGGTCGACGGCGAGTTCGATGTCATGTTCGCGCGCGAGCTTGAGCGCGGCGTTGGCGGCCGACTGCGCAACCGCGGCCAGATCGGTCGGCACGCGCTCGATCGGCAGCGTCCCCGCCTCGCTCTGCGACAGGTCGAGGACATTGTCGATATGCGCGCCGAGCAGCTCGACCGCGTCGAGGATCGCGGCGACATAGCCGGCGGCGGCGTCGGGCAGTTCGCCGGCATAGCCCTTGTCGAGCATCTCGGCGAAACCGGCGATCGAGGTCAGCGGCGTGCGCAGTTCGTAGCTCATTTTCGACAGGAACGCCGATTTGACCTTGTCGGCGTCCTCGAGCGCATCGTTGCGATCGCGCAGCGCCTGTTCGATGCGGCGGCTGTCGCTGACGTCGAGCATCGTCAGCAGCGCATTGCCGTCGGGCAGCGGTACCGCCGCGAATTCGAAATGACGCCCGTCGCGGAACACGACCTTGCCCGCGCGCTGGCGCCGATCGCCGATCGCGGCGCGAATGACCTCCTGGATGACCGGCGCCTGTTGCGGTCGCGCGAGGCGCGGCGCGAGCTGCCTGAGCAGTTCGTCGAGGCGCGGATGCGCGGCGAGCAGGTCTTCCTCGATTTCCCAGGTCTGGCGGAAGCGGCGATTCCACAATTGCAGGCGCCCGTCGCCGGCGAAGACCGCGATCGCCTCGAACAGGTTATCCACCGTCGCGGTGCGCACGCGCAGCAGCGTATCGCGCGCGCCGGCGAGCTGGACCTGTTCGGTGCGATCCTCGAAAATCAGCAGCAGCCCGCCATCGGGGGTCGGCTGGGCGACGGTGCGCAGGTGACGACCGCCCGCCAGCTGCCAGCTTTCCTCGTTGACCTCCGCACTGTTGAACCAGGCCGCGCGTTCGCTGCGCCAGGCCGGGTAATCGCGCACTTCGGGCGTGTTGCCGTCGCTGTGCAGCCGGTCGATGAAGCGCGCGAATTCGGCATGTTCCTTGAGCGCGGCGGGATCGAGGCCGAACATCGCCGACAGCGGCTGGTTGGCGAAGCGCAGCGTGCGATCGGGGCCGAACTGCGCGACGCCCGCCGACATCGCGTCGAGCAGGTCGCGCTGCGCGGCGACGAAGCGACGGAAATTGCCGCGCGCGTCCTCGGCTTCCTGGATATCGATCGCGAAACCGGCGACGCCGCTGCGCCCGACGGGGACGTCGACGACGCGCATCATGCGCCGCGAATCGAGGACGGTGACGGGGATCTGGCGCTCGACGACCGCATTTTCGCCTTGCGCCCGGCGCGCGGCGTCGCGCGCGCTTTCGCCGGCGACGGTTTCGACCAGCTCGATTCCCTGGTCGACGATCGTGCGGGCATCGGCACCGTCGGTGGCGGCGACATAGGCGCGGTTGACGAGCGTCAGGTCGAGACCGGCGTCGCGGAACCACATCGGGAAGGGCGCCGCCTCGACCAGCGCCGACAGCGACCGGAACGCGGCCAGCGCGCGGTCGCGCTCGCGCTCGATCGCCAGCTGTTCGGAACGGCTGTCGGTGACGTCGGCAAACCACAGGATGACGCTGCCCTTGCCGCCGATCCGCGCCGGCGCCGGGGCGCAGGTGATATGGAGCGTGCGCGACGATCCGCGCGCGCTGGCGAACTGCGCGAAGCTGCCGCCCGAGCGGCGGACGTCGGCGACGTGCGTCTTGAGCTCCTCGATCTGCGCCGCGTCGAGCCCGGTCTCGCCGTCGCCGGGCGAGAGGTCTTCGAGGAAGCGCGGGCTGCGCTCGAGCCCGAGCCATTGGGTCAGCCGGTCGGGGCATTCGATCCGCGAATCCTCGCGGACGATCAGCGGCAGCAGCGGGGCGGCATCGATCAACGCGGCGAGCCGCGCCGATTGCGCGCCCGAGACGGCGGCGCGGCGCTGCATCGAGACGCCGCGAACGACGGCGGCGGCGGCGAGGACGAACCAGACCGCGCACAAGGCGCCGAGCAGCAGCTGGGTCGAAGACTCGCTCAACGCCATGTCACGACCATATCGTCAGTTCGCGGTTAGGCAGCGGGTGGACCATCGGTCCGCCCTAATCGCCTTGGGCCGCGAAAAGAAGTGGTCGCGGCGACGGCGGCGGAGAATTTCGCGCGAAAGCGAAATTCCCCGCGCGCGATCAATAGCGGTAATGGTCGGGCTTGAACGGGCCCTCGACGGGTACGCCGATATAATCGGCCTGCTTCTGGCTGAGCTTCGACAGCTTCACACCGAGCTTTTCGAGATGCAGCTCGGCGACCTTTTCGTCGAGATGCTTGGGCAGGACGTAGACGTCGTTCTTGTATCCGTCGGTGTTTTCCCACAGCTCGATCTGCGCGAGCACCTGGTTGGTGAAGCTCGAGCTCATCACGAAGCTGGGGTGGCCGGTGGCGCAGCCGAGGTTCACCAGGCGGCCCTTGGCGAGGATGATCAGCTTCTTGCCGTCGGCGAATTCGACTTCGTCGACCTGCGGCTTGATCTCGGTCCATTTCATGTTCGATAGCGCGCCGATCTGGATCTCGCTGTCGAAATGGCCGATGTTGCAGACGATCGCCATGTTCTTCATCGCACGCATGTGATCGACGGTGATGACGTCGGCATTGCCGGTCGCGGTGACGAAGATGTCGGCGCGCTTGGTGGCGTCTTCCATCGTCACGACTTCATAGCCTTCCATCGCCGCCTGCAGCGCGCAGATCGGATCGACTTCGGTGACGAGGACGCGGGCGCCGCCCTGGCGCAGCGACGCGGCGCTGCCCTTGCCGACATCGCCGAAACCGGCGACGCAGGCGACCTTGCCCGACAGCATGACGTCGGTGGCGCGGCGGATCGCATCGACCAGGCTCTCGCGACAGCCGTAGAGATTGTCGAACTTGGACTTGGTCACGCTGTCGTTGACGTTGATCGCGGGGAACGGCAGCTTGCCCTTCTTGGCGAGTTCGTAAAGGCGGTGAACGCCAGTGGTGGTCTCTTCCGAGACGCCCTTGATCGCGGCGACGGTCCTGGTGAGGTAGCCGGGGCGTTCGGCGAGGAAACGCTTGAGCGTTGCGGCGAACACCTCTTCTTCCTCGTTCTCGGGCGTGAACAGCTCTTCGCCCGCTTCGACGCGCGCGCCCCACAGGGCGAACATCGTGGCGTCGCCGCCGTCGTCGAGGATCAGGTTGCAGGTCTGGCCATCGCCGTCCTTTTCCCAGTCGAAGATGCGCGCGGCATAATCCCAATATTCCTCGAGCGTCTCGCCCTTGACCGCGAAGACGGGCACGCCCGATTTGGCGATCGCGGCGGCGGCATGGTCCTGCGTCGAGAAGATGTTGCACGAGGCCCAGCGGACCTCGGCGCCGAGCGCGGTCAGCGTCTCGATCAGCACCGCGGTCTGGATCGTCATGTGCAAGCTACCGGCGATGCGCGCGCCCTTGAGCGGCTTGGTCGTCCCGAATTCCTCGCGCAGCGCCATGAGGCCGGGCATTTCGGTTTCGGCGATGTCGATTTCCTTGCGGCCGTAATCGGCAAGGGAAATGTCGGTGATGACGTAGTCGCGGTCGATGGTGTCGGCGGTGGCCATGAAGGGCTCCTGATATGATGCGAGGGTGCCGGGCAGCGCGAGCGTTGCGCAAGCGACGGCGGGTCGGGCGCGCCTTTAGCCAAGGCTGGCCCGAACTGCAATATAAAGAATTCTTTATATGATGGCAATCGATGCGGGCATTGGCCGCGCGGAGGCGCGATCAGGCGCTGCCGCCGCTGGCGGCGATGCGGCTGGCGTCGATCCCCTGGGCGGCGAAATGGGCGGCCCATTTGCCCGCGGCGGGGTCGTCGTAGAACAGGCCATCGTCGAAATCCGCGACGTGCCACGCATTGGCGGCAAGCTCCGCCTCGAGCTGGCCCTGGCCCCAGCCGGCATAGCCGAGCGCCAGCATCCAGCGCGCCGGGCCGCGATCGTCGGCGATTGCGCCCAGCACGTCGCGCGACGCGCTGAGCGCCCAATTGCAGGCGACGTCGAGCATCGGCTCGTCGATCCAGCCGCTGTCGTGGAGGATGAAACCGCGCTGCATTTCGACCGGCCCGCCATAATGAACCGGGCGATCGCGATGATGCGTGCCGGTGACGCCGATGCTGTCGAACAGGTCGCCGGCGGTCACGCCCGAGACCAGCGCATCGATGCCGATCCCCATCGCGCCGGCGTCGTCGTGGCTGCAGATCGCGATCGCCGAGCGGTGGAAGCGCAGGTCGCCGATCGACGGCAGGGCGAGCAAAATCCGGCCGGCCAGGCTGTTGGGCATATCCATCGCCCGGTCTTAGCGCGTTGCCCGGCACGGGGCAAAGGCGGCGGGCTTGCAATTCGCGATCATCGCGCTGACATGCGGGACAGCGGCCGGCTCCGTCCGGCGATCACGAAAGGACCCCGCATATGACGATTCAGCAAGGCGACACCCTTCCCGATGCGACACTGGTCAAGGCGACTGCCGACGGCCCGCAACAGGTTACGGCAAAGGACTTTTTCGCCGGCCGCAAGGTCGCACTGTTCTCGGTCCCCGGCGCCTTCACCCCGACCTGTTCGGCCAAGCATCTGCCGAGTTTCGTCGAGCATGCCGATGCGCTGCGCGCCAAGGGCATCGACGAAATCGCCTGCACCGCGGTCAACGACGCGTTCGTCATGGGCGCATGGAACCAGGCCGACGGATCGGGCGACGTGACGATGCTCGCCGACGGCAACGGCGAATTCGTCACGGCGCTCGGCCTCGACAGCGACAGCTCGGCTTACGGCATGGGCACGCGCGGCAAGCGTTTTTCGATGGTCGTCGACGATGGCAAGGTCAGCCAGCTCAATGTCGAGGCGCCGGGCGAATACCGCGTCAGCAGCGCCGAATACATGCTCGACCAGCTGTAACCGGCAGCTCCCCTCCCCGCTTGCGGGAGGGGAGTTCAGCACCCCCCGTGACAGGCGCGCGAAAACGCCTTATGCGCCCTTCATGACAGACACGAAAAAGATCCTGAGCGAGCTACAGGACGCCTACGACCGATCGATCTCCAATTTGCGCCGCGCGATTGCCGCCTTTGTCGGCGACGGCACGATTCCCGATCCGGCATGCCGCACCGACGGCAGCTATGCCTATCCGCAGCTTCGCATCACCTATTCGGGCGACGAGAACGAGGCGGTCCACAACCTCGCCTTCGGCCGGCTCGAAAAGCCGGGCGTCTATGTGACGACGGTAACGCATCCCGAACTGTTCGGCGATTATCTGAGCGAACAGATCGGCCTGCTCGCGCAGCAATACGACATCACGGTCGAGGTGACGCCGAGCAAGCAGGAAATCCCCTTCCCCTATGTCCTCGACCCGTCGGGCGATTACGACATGGGCTATGTCAGCCCGCTCGACCTCGCGCGGCATTTCCCGACCACCGAGCTCGCCGATATCGGCGACGAGATCGCCGACGGCCAGTTCAACATCTTCGGCAACCAGCATCCGCTGGCCTTGTTCGACGCGCTGCGCACCGATTTCAGCCTCGCGCGGCTGCGTCATTACACCGGCACCCCGCCCGAACACGTCCAGCGCTACGTCCTGTTCACCAACTATCACCGCTATGTCGACGAGTTCGTCGACTGGGCGTGCGGGCAGATCGGCAAGGGCAAATACACCGCGCTGTCGGGCGCCGGCGGCCTATATACCGAAACCAACGAGGCCGATCCGTCGCGACTCGTCGCCGACAGCGCGTGGCGGCGGCACCAGATGCCCGCCTATCACCTGATCGGCGAGGATCGCAGCGGCATCACGCTGGTCAATATCGGCGTCGGTCCGTCGAACGCCAAGACGATCACCGACCATCTCGCGGTTCTGCGCCCCGAGGCGTGGCTGATGATCGGCCATTGCGGCGGCCTACGCCCGACGCAGCGCATCGGCGACTATGTCCTCGCCCACGCCTATCTGCGCGACGACAACATCCTCGACGACGTGTTGCCGCCCGAAATCCCGATCCCGCCGATCGCCGAGGTCCAGCAGGCGCTCGCCGCCGCCGCCGCCGATGTCGAGGGCGCGCACGGCGCCGAATTGAAGAAACGCATGCGCACCGGCACGATCGTCACCACCGACGATCGCAACTGGGAATTGCGCTACACGCGATCGGCGCTGCGTTTCTCGCTGTCGCGCGCGGTCGGCATCGACATGGAATCGGCGACGATCGCGGCGCAGGGCTATCGTTTCCGAGTGCCCTACGGCACGCTTTTGTGCGTCAGCGACAAGCCGCTTCACGGCGAGCTGAAGCTGCCCGGCCAGGCCAACAAATTCTATGAACAGGCGATCGCGGCGCACATGCAGATCGGCATCCGCACCTGCGAAATGCTGCGCGACGAAGGCGCCAAGCTGCATTCGCGCAAGCTGCGAGCGTTCAACGAACCGCCCTTCCGCTGATCGCTCGCGCGTCGTGCCCGCGAGGCCCTAGGGTTCGATCACGTCGGCGAACTTGACCGCGATCGAATCGAAGGTGGTCGCCTCGACGCGGAGGTTGCCCATATATGTGCCGTAATCGCAGATGATATAGCGCTGGAGATAGACCGAGCCGTCCTGCAGCACGCCGGCCTTGATATAGCTGTACTTGTTCTCGAAATCGGACAGCGCCTTGAGCAATTTGCTATCCGACCAGTCGGCCGGTCGCTCCCAGACCGCCATGATGTTGAGGCCGATGCATTTGCCGCCGCTGTCGCCGCACGCGGTCGGTTCGTAGAGCGCGATCAGGCCCGACTTCATATCGGCGCGTACATAGCGGGCGTCGCCGTCTTCCACGATCTTGGTTTGCGCCCCGAGCTGCGCGAGCACCGCCATGACATTCTGTTCGGTGAACGCCGACACCGGCTGCGTATCGGAATAGCTCTGCGCCTGCGCCGGTACCGCGCCGACGGCCATGATCGCCGCCAGGCCCGCAGCCACCGCGGTTCGATTGAATGAAATCACTGCCCCTCCCCCTTTGCGCCAAGCGAGCCGGACGGCGGATGGCCGCGGGCCTCGCTCGCCCAATCTACATCAGGACGGACGATGGTCAACACTGGTGGAATTCGAAGGCTCGGGGCCGCGATAAAGGCCTTCCGACACTGTTTGCGCGCAGTCGGCGCGCAAACAGTGTCGGGAATAGGGGCAATGCCTTCAGGGTTTCACGATCGGCGCTGGCGCCGGTTCACCATCCGGTGGGCTTGCCCTTGTTCTGCTCGTCGAGCCAGGCCTTCAATGGCGCGAAATATTCGACCAGCGCCTTGCCCGACATTTCGCGCGTCCCGGTGAAGGTTTCGAGCGCGTCGGGCCATGGTTTCGACGCGCCCATTTCGAGCATCGCGTTGAGCTTCGCGCCGACCTGCTTGTCGCCGTAGAACGAGCAGCGGTGAAGCGGCCCCGTCCACCCGGCCTGGTCGCACGCCGCCTTGTAGAACTGGAACTGCAGGATCCGCGCGAGGAAATAGCGCGTGTACGGCGTGTTGCCCGGGATATGGTATTTGGCGCCCGGATCGAAGGCATCGGCGGGCCGCGCGACCGGCGGCGCAATGCCCTGATACTCTTCCTTCAGCGCGTGCCATTGGGCGTTGTACTGGTCGGGCGTGATCGAACCGTCGAACACGCCCCAGCGCCATTTGTCGACGAGCAGGCCGAACGGCAGGAACGCGACCTTGTCCATCGCCTGGCGCAGCAGCAGGCCGATATCCTTGTCGGCGCTCGGCACGTCCTTCTTGTCGAGCAGGCCGATGTCGACGAGATATTGCGGCGTGATCGACAGCGCGACGAAATCGCCGATCGCTTCGTGGAAGCCGTCATTGGCGCCGTTGAGATAGAGATACGGCTGCGCCTTGTAGGCGCGCTGGTAGTAATTGTGCCCCAGCTCGTGATGGATGGTGATGAAGTCGTCGGCATTCTGCTTGATGCACATCTTGATCCGGATATCGTCCTTGTTGTCGATATCCCACGCGCTGGCATGGCAGACGACGTCGCGGTCGGCGGGCTTGGTGAACAGGCTGCGATCCCAGAAGGTCTGCGGCAGCGGCGCCATGCCGAGCGAGGAATAGAAATTCTCGCCGATGTGCACCATGTCGATCGGGCCCTTGCCCTTCGCCTTGAGCAGGTCGCCGATGTCGTACCCCAGATCGCCCGATCCCTTCGGCGCGACGAGCGGGTAGATATTGCCCCATTCCTGCGCCCACATATTGCCGAGCAGATCGGCGCGGATCGGGCCGGTCTTCGCCTGGACCCCGTCGCCGTATTTCTCGTTGAGCTTGGCGCGGACGTAGGTGTGCAGCGCGATGTAGAGCGGCTTGACCTCCTGCCACATGCGCTCGGTCGTCGCGGTGAATTCCTCTGGGCTCATGTCGTAGCCCGAGCGCCACATCGCGCCGACATTGTCGAAGCCGAGCTCCTCTGCGCCCTCGTTGGCGATCGCGACCATGCGCGTGTAATCGTCCTTCATCGGCGCGCCGACATTGCTGTGCCAGCTCGCCCACATTTCCTTGTATTCGGCCGGAGTGCGATCGAGATTGCCCATCTCGGCCTCGATGTCGGAGCCGCTGATCGGCTTGCCGTCGAGCATCCCCTTGCCCTTGCCATATTGCGACGACAGGTCGGTCGCGATCGTGTTGAGCTCGGTCGCAGCGCCCGGCGTCGTCGGCGCCGGCAGCACGATGCCGTTGCGCAGGATGTCGAGCTTGCGCTTCACATCGGCGGAAAGCCCCGGAACTTGCGCGTATTTGGCCGCTTCGAGCGCGTATTTGACCGATTTTTCGGTGCCGACCGCGTTGATCCGCGCCGCCATCGCATCGGTGTCGGAGGTGATGAAGTTGTAATTGACCCAGTTCACCTGGCTCGCCTCGACCGAATAATCGAACAGGTCCTGTTCGGCGGCGGCGATGAACGCCTCGGCATCGGCGGCGGTCGGCGGCTGTTCGGCCGGGCTCGCGGCGGCCTGCGGGCCGACCTCGGCATTGGCGGTGGCGCATGCGCCGAGCGTCAGCGACAGCGCGAGCGCGCCGAGCGAAGTCATCATTTTCATGGACAGTCCTCTAAAATGTTTTGCTTTCCCTTGGCCGCCAGTCTGGACCGCGACGGCGGCGGAATCAAGCGGCGAGGAAATCGGCGATCGCCTGGCCCAGTTCCGGCTTGGTCACCGACGACATATGCGTGCCCGGCACTTCGTACAGCGTCGCGTCGGGCAAGGCATCGACCAGCGCCTGCGGATCGCCGTTGTCGCGATCGTCGCGGCCGCACACGACGGCGGCGGGCATCGCAAAGGCTGCAAGGTCGTCGGGCTGGGTGTCAGCGAAGCTGCCGAGGAGGTGCGCCGCCGCGACGCGGTCGACCTTCATCGTCTTCATGAACTGCACCGTCATGTAATGCGCATCGCCGGGCTTCACGCGGTCGAACCGGTCGATCGCATCGAGGAAGAACGCCTGCCGCCCGCTCCACCCGGCGAGGCCTTCGAGGCCCATGCCCGCGAGGATCGCGCGGCGCGGCCGCGCCCCGCGCACGACGAGCCGCGCGGTGGTGCGCGCGCCCAGCGAAAAGCCGCCGAGATCGTGATCGCCAAGATCGAGATGCGCGACCAGTTCCTCGATATCGCGCGCGAGGACGTCGTGCGGATAGGCCGCCGCCTCGCGCGGCGCATCGCTGTCGCCGTGCGCGCGCAGGTCGGGCATGATGACGCGCGCGCCGGTCGCGGCGATGGCGGCGGCATGGCCGTATTTGATCCAGTTGATCCGCGCGTTCGAAAACAGGCCGTGGATCAGCACCAGCGGAGGCCGGTTCGCATCGCCCAGCTCGTGCCAGGCAATTTCGACGCCGTCCGACGCGGTGAAGCGGTGGCTGGTCGCGGCCATCAATCGGGGACCTTGCCCGTCGCGGCGATCCATTTTTTCGAAAGAACGTCATGGTCGGCGAGGCGCTTGCGTGGCAGCGCCGAGCTATCGATCCAGGCTTCGTGGATCTTCTCCGACGCGAAATGCCAGTGCGGTTCGATGCCATAGGGTTCGTCGAGGCTGCCGAGCGTGATGTCCATATTCTCCCCCTCGTCGAACGCGAAGCCCAGCGGCGTGCCGCAATGCGAACAGAACGGGCGCCTGGCGAACGGCGAGCTGGCATACCAGTCGGGCCCGCTGTCCCAGCTCATTGCGGACTTCGGCAGGCCGACGAACGCGATCGAGACGCCGCCGGTGGCGCGCTGGCACATGCGGCAATGGCACAGATAGGCGTCGGCGGGATCGATCCGCGCGGTATAGCGAACGCGGCCGCACTGGCAGCCGCCGGTCTTGGCGATCCTGGTCATGACTGTGGCCCTTCTGTCTCGGTTTTCGCAATTGACGTATTCTTCCACCATAAGCCATTGCCTATCGGCAAGATTATTATATTGTCCGCGCCCATGGGGGAGAAGCAAACTTTGCGGCGTTACGCGCGCTGGCTGGCGATGTTCGCGGTGCCCATCCTCATCGCCGCCGCCGGTTACAGCTATTGGCAGTCGCAGCAGCGCTATGTCGGCACCGACAATGCCTATGTCCGGCAGGACAAGGTATCGGTCGCGAGCGACGTCGCGGGGCGCATCGTCGAGGTCGCGGTGCACGACAACCAGCCGGTCAAGGCGGGCGACCTCCTGTTCCGCGTCGATCCCGAACCCTATCGAATCGCGCTGCAGCAAGCCGATGCCGCGATCGCCGATGCCGAGGTCAATGTCGGTACGCTGCAATCGGGCTATGCTGCGAGCATCCCCGATATCGCCGCCGCCGAGGACGCGCTGAAACTCGCGCGCGAAAACCTGCGCCGGCAGAACGAACTGATGGCGCGCGGTTTCACCACCCGCACCGCGCAGGAAAATGCCGAACACGCGGTGACGCAAGCGCAGATCGCGATCAACGCGGCGCGCGCCGATGCCGCCAATGCCAAGGCAAAGCTCGCAACCGGTGCCGCCGCGCCGGGGCAGAACCCGGCCGTCGCCCGCGCCCGCGCGGCGCGCGAACAGGCGGCGCTCAGCCTCGCCCGGACCGAAGTGCGCGCGCCCGCCGACGGCATCGTCAGCCAGGTCGACCGGCTGCAGGTCGGGCAAATGGCGATCGCGGGCCTGCCGGTGCTGACCATCGTCGGCGACGGCAACAGCTGGGTCGAGGCCAATTTCAAGGAAACCGACCTCGACCGCATCCGCGTCGGCCAACCGGTCGAGCTCGAGTTCGACGCCTATCCCGGCCTTACGCTCAAGGGCCGGGTGGCGAGCATTGGCGCGGGCACGGGCAACGAATTCGCGATCATCCCGGCGCAGAACGCGACGGGCAACTGGGTCAAGGTGACGCAGCGCGTGCCCGTGCGTATCGCGCTGCCCGCCAAGACGCCGCGCAAGATGATCGCCGGACTTTCGGTCGAGGTGAAGATCGATGTCGGCGACGACGGACGATAGCCTGCCGGGACCGGTTTCGCGCGCACCCGAAATCGCCCAGTCGCCCGACGACGGCGTCCTTTATGTCCGCCACAAGGGGCTGCTCGTCTTCGGCATCATGATCGCGACGATCATGCAGGTGCTCGACACGACGATCGCCAACATCGCCATCCCGCACATGCAGTCGTCGCTCAGCGCGACGCAGGACACCGTCACCTGGGTGCTGACAAGCTATATCGTCGCCTCGGCGATCGCGATGCCGATCACCGGCTGGCTGGCCGATCGCGTCGGCTCGCGGCGCCTGTTCATCTGGTCGGTGGTCGGTTTCATGGTCGCATCGATGCTGTGCGGCGCCGCGCGCAACCTCGAATCGATGGTCGCCTTCCGCGCCGCGCAGGGCGTCTTCGCGGCGTTCCTCAACCCGCTCAGCCAGGCGGTGATGCTCGACATCAACCCCAAGGAAAAGCATGCGCGCGCGATGTCGATCTGGGGCACCGGCGTGATGATCGGGCCGATCATGGGGCCGCTGCTCGGCGGCTGGCTGACCGAGAGTTTCAACTGGCGCTGGATCTTCTTCGTCAACCTGCCGATCTCGATCCTGTGCCTCGCGATCCTCATCTGGCTGCTGCCGTCGCGCCCGAAGCGCCAGCGCCGCTTCGATTTCATCGGCTTCGGCTATCTCGCGCTCGCGCTCGGCGCTTTCCAGCTGATGCTCGATCGCGGCCAGACGCTCGACTGGTTCGCCAGCGGCGAGATCCTGATCGAGGCGTGCGTCGCGGCCGGCGCGTTCTGGATGTTCATCGTCCATCTGCTGACCGCCAAGACGCCGCTGTTCGAACGCGCGCTGTTCAGCGACCGCAACATGCTGACGGGCACCGGCTTCATGCTGATCATGGGCGTGCTCATCCTCGCGGTGATGGCATTGCTGCCGCCGCTGCTGCAGAACCTCTACGGCTATTCGGTGTTCGAAACCGGCGTCCTGCTGATGCCGCGCGGGGTCGGCATCGTCCTCACCATGATCATCGCGGGCATCTTGACTCAGCGCGGCGTCGACGCGCGGCTGCTGGTCGGACTCGGCTTCGTCATCGCCGCCTTGTCGCTGTACCGAATGACCGGCTGGTCGACCGTCATCAGCCGCGAAGAGATCATGATCGCCGGCTTCATCCAGGGGCTCGGCATGGGGCTGATCTTCATCCCGCTCAACCTCGTCGCCTTCGCCACGCTCGCGCCGCACCAGCGCACCGAGGGGTCGAGCCTGTTGCAGCTGTCGCGCAGCCTGGGCGGGTCGATCGGCATTTCGCTCGTCAGCACCAACCTCGTCCGCCAGGCGCAGGCGAGCCATGCCGAGATATCGTCCGAGCTGACCTCGGCGGGAACGCAGGGCTATGAAGCGGTGGCGCGCAGCCTCGGGATCGAACCCGAATTCGCGCTGCGCCTGATCGAGATGGAAATCCGCCGCCAGTCGACGATGGTCGCCTATCTCGACGATTTCATGCTGCTCGCGATCCTGACCGCGGTCGCGGTTCCGCTCGTCATGCTGCTGCGCAAGGGCGATCCCGCCGCCGCGGGCAATCCGCCAGCCGCACTCGAATAGCGTTCAGCCCTTTTTGAGGTGCTTGCGGCCGAGCAGTTCGGCGATCTGGATCGCGTTCAATGCCGCGCCCTTGCGCAGGTTGTCGCTGACGCACCACAGATTGAGCCCGTGTTCGAGCGTCGAATCCTCGCGGATGCGGCTGATATAGGTGGCGTAATCGCCGACGCATTCGACCGGTGTGACGTAACCGCCATCCTCGCGCTTGTCGACGACCATGATCCCGGGCGCCTCGCGCAGCACTTCGCGCGCGCGTTCGGCGGTGATCTCGTTCGCGAATTCGATGTTGATCGCCTCGCTATGGCCGACGAACACGGGCACGCGCACGCACGTCGCGGTGACCTTGATCTTCGCGTCGAGGATCTTCTTGGTCTCGGCGACCATCTTCCATTCTTCCTTGGTCGAGCCGTCGTCGAGGAAGCTGTCGATATGCGGAATGACGTTGAACGCGATCTGCTTGGTAAAGGTCTTCGGCTCACCCTTGTCGCCGACGAAGATGTCGCGCGTCTGGCTGAACAGCTCGTCCATCCCGCCCTTCCCCGCGCCCGACACCGACTGGTAGGTCGAAACGACGACGCGCGTGATCTGCGCCTCGTCGTGGAGCGGCTTGAGCGCGACGACCATCTGCGCGGTCGAGCAGTTGGGATTGGCGATGATGTTGCGCCGGACATAGCCGTCGATCGCGTCGGGATTGACCTCGGGCACGATCAGCGGGACGTCGGGGTCCATGCGGAAATAGCTCGAATTGTCGATCACGACGCAGCCCGCCTTGGCGGCGATCGGCGCGTATTTCGCCGACGCTTCGGATCCCGCCGCGAACAGCGCCATGTCCCAGCCGGCAAAGTCGAAATGTTCGAGGCTGCGGACCTTGAGCGTGGTGCCGCTGTCGCCGAAATCGATCTCGCTGCCCTGCGAGCGCGAGCTGGCGACCGCGGCGACCTCGTCGACCGGAAATTCGCGCTCGGCCAGGATGTTGAGCATCTCGCGCCCGACATTGCCCGTCGCGCCGACGACGACGACCCGATACCCCATGATGCTCTCCGTATGTTCGCGTCGGGCGAGACCGCCCATCGCCCCTTCAGATAAGGCCTGCGGGTCGGGCCGCAAGGGCCAGACCCGCAGCCATCGTCGCGGCCGGCGCTATTTCGCCCCGGGTGCTACGCCGTTGCGGTCGAGGAAGTCGAAAATCGTCGTCCACACATGGACGCTGATTTTCGGCCCGCCGACGCGGTGGGTGTAGCCGGGGTAGAACATCATTTCGAACGGCACCGCCTCGGCCTGCAGCTTGGCCGCCAGCGCGGTCGAGTTTTCGAACACGACATTGTCGTCGGCCATGCCGTGGATGAGCAGCAGCGGATCGGCGATCTTGCCCGCGTCCTGCATTGCGTCGGCCTTCGTATAGGCCGCGGCAACCTCGCGCGGGTCACCCATATAGCGTTCGGTGTAATGGGTATCGTACAATTCCCATTTGGTCACCGGCGCGCCCGCGATCCCCGCGGCATAGACGCCGGGGTTCGCCTCGAGCATCTTGAGCGTCATATAGCCGCCATACGACCAGCCATAAGTGGCGATGCGGTCGCCATCGACATAATCGAGCGATTTCAGATAATCGGCCCCGGCGAGCTGGTCAGCCACCTCGACGCCGCCCATCGCGCGATAGATCGCCTTTTCGAAATCGACGCCGCGATTGGCCGATCCGCGATTGTCGATCTCGAAATAGATATAGCCGCGATCGACGATATGCTGGGCCAGCGCACCGCTCCATCCGCGCGTTACCGTCTGCGAATGCGGGCCGCCGTAATGCTGGAAGAAGACGGGGTATTTCTTGCCCGGCTCGAGCTTGGGCGTGATCATCGACCAGTGCAGCACGGCGCCGTCGGCGGTCGTCAGCGAGCCGTAGGTCGGCGTGCGATGGCTGGCGAGATAAGGCGCATAGGGATGGTCTCGCTCGACCCTGTTCTCGTCGATCCACGCGATCCGCTTGCCGGTCGCGTCGGCGAGATAGACCTGCGAGGGCTGCGACGGGCTCGACCGATAGACGATCAGCCGGCTCGCGGCCGCGTCCATCGAGGCGCCGTTGACAAAGGCCGGATCGGTCAGCGGCGTGATCGCGGCGGGCCTGGCGAGATCGAGCGCATAGACCTGGCTGGCGAGGACATCGTCGCGATTGGCGGTGAAGGTGATGCGGCCGCGCTTCTGATCGACGCCGTTGAGCGCTGTGACGACCCACTGGCCCTTGGTCAGCTGCGTCCACTGGCCGTTGTCGAACCGATAGAGATGGCCGTAGCCGTCGCGCTCCGACCACCAGATCAGGCTGCCGTCGTCGAGGAATTTATAGGCGTCGCTGAGGTTGATCCAGCTGTCCTTGGCGGCCTGTTCGCTGAACAGGATGCGCGATTTCCCGGTGGCGGGGTCGACGGCGAGCATGTCGAGCCGCGTCTGCGCGCGGTTTTCGCGCTGGACGTAGAGCGTCTTGCCATCCGGCGCCCAGTCGACGCGGGCAAGGTAGATGTCGGAATCGCTGCCGAGGTCGACCTTCACCCGGTTGCCGCCGTCGGGATCGATCACGTACAGGTCGGTCAGAACGTTGTCGGTGCCGGCGGCGGGATAGCGCTGATCGTAGACCTTGGTGCCCTCGGCGCCGATCGCGGCGCGGGTGACGATGCCGACTGGCGCCTCGTCGAAGCGCTGGACGGCGATGCGGGCGTCGTCGGGCGACCACCAATAGCCGGTGTTGCGACCGATTTCTTCCTGCGCGACGAATTCGGCCTCGCCCCAATGGACGGTGTCGGCTTCCTGCGGCGTCACCGCGCGCGCTTCATCGCCGAGCCGCGCGGTCCACAGGCGCTGGTCGCGCACGAACGAGACATAGCCGCCGCCCTCGCTGATCGCGGGATTGAGCTCGCTCGCCTCGGTCTCGGTCAGGCGCTGGACGCTGCCGTCGAGCCGGGCGAGGTAAAGGTCGCCGTCGATCGGCACGAGGATCGCCTTGCCATCGGGGGTCCAGTCATAGGCGACGATGCCCTTGAGTCCGCCGATGCGCTTGCGCTCGCGCTGCATCTTCTCGGCCTCGGACAGTTCGGCGCCGCTGCCGACCTTTTCCGAATCGACCAGCATGCGCCATTCGCCCGACGCGGTGTCGAGCGCCCACAGGTCGTAGCGATCCTTGTCGTCCTCGCGGCCGCGCAGCATCGTCAGCAGGCTCCCGTCGGGCGACAGCCGCACCGCGCGCGGCGAGCTGCCGTTGAGCGAGGGACTTGCGAACACGCGTTCGAGCGTCAGCTCCTGCTGGGCGACGGGCGCGGCCTGGGGGGCAGCGGCGGCGCCTTCGGGCGCGTCAGCCATCGCTGGCAACGGGGCCGACAACGCCAGCGCGGCGGCGCACAGGAAAAATTTCGATTTCACGCATGACTCTCCCGAAGGCACGAAGAAAAGGCGCCCGGACCGGATGGTCGGGGCGCCCCTTCATCGCGCAAAGCGCGGTCGAGTGCAAATGGCTTAGCCTTCGCTGGTCGCGTCGGCCTTGGCTTCGCTCTTGGTCGCGGCCTTGGTATCGGCCTTGGTGGGCTTGGCGGCGGCCGCCTTGGTCGCTTCGGTCGGACGCGTGTCGCGACGTTCGGCGATGCGCGCGGCCTTACCGGTGCGGCCACGCAGATAGTAGAGCTTGGCGCGACGGACGTCGCCCTTGCGCACGACGGTGATCGAATCGAGGTTGGGCGAATAGAGCGGGAAGACGCGCTCGACGCCTTCGCCGAAGCTCATCTTGCGGACGGTGAAGTTCGACCCCATGCCGCGGTTCGAGCGGGCGATGCAGACGCCTTCGAAATTCTGCACGCGGGTGCGTTCGCCTTCGACGACGCGGACGCCGACCTTCAGCGTATCGCCGGGGCGAAAATCGGGCGTGGTCTTGGCTTCGTGAAACTTGCCGATCTCTTCGGCTTCGATCGTCTGGATCAGGTTCATGGCCTGTCGTCCTTCTTTCTGTGCCGCGCGCCAGAGGCAGGCAGGTCCCGAGCACCATTGTGGCGCTCCCAAAGGTCCGGCCTGCGTAACCGTGTATCGTCGTCCGCCTGTCGTTTCCGCCAGGCGGCGATCTTCGCATGATCCCCCGATCGCAGCACTTCGGGGATCGTGCGCCCTTCCCATTCATTAGGCCGGGTGTAGTGCGGATATTCGAGGAGACCGTTTTCGAACGATTCCTCCTCTCCGCTCTTCGGCGCGCCCATTACATCGGGGAGCAGGCGAATGCAAGCATCGAGAACGACCAGCGCGCCCACTTCGCCGCCCGACAGGACATAGTCGCCGATCGACACCGGGCGGATCGGCCGGGCATCGAACAGCCGCTCGTCGATCCCTTCGAAGCGGCCGCACAGGATCGTCACCCCGGGACCGGCGACGAGATCGCGCACGAGGCGCTGCGTCAGCGGCTCGCCGCGCGGCGTCATCGCCAATACGGGGGCATCGGGCTGGCGTTCGATCGCGGCATCGACCGCGCGCGCCAGCACGTCGCAGCGCATCACCATGCCCGCCCCGCCGCCCGAGGGCGTGTCATCGACGCTTTTATGTTTGTCCTCGGCGAAATCGCGGATCTGGATCGCATCGCACGACCATTTGCCCTCGCCCAGCGCGCGCCCGGCGATGCTGTGGCCGAGCGGCCCGGGGAACATCTCGGGATAGAGCGTCAGGATTTGCGCGGCGAAGGTCATTTGCGGCCGTGCCACATTTTCAAGAGAGCCAGAGCCGGAACAGCCCCAACCAGATAGTAGACAGGAACTAACATTGCGAATGTAATAAACTCGGCGAAGTTTGCAGGCCCGGGATCGGGAATCGCATCCATATAGTCTTGAGGTAGTTCGAAGGTAACCACGATCCATATTCCATATAGGATACTGGCGATCGGAACGAAGCCGAGACTAGGCAGCCAGAATTTTCGACCTTCCTTCCAAGACGTAAAGGCTAAAAGAACGCCGCCAATACAGACGCTGATAATCGCAGAAATCAGGATGAATGATACGGAAGAGCCGAGAAAGCCGGTCATTCTACGAAATCGGAATCGATCGTGAGTTGCGTTTCACCCACCGTGACTGCGGCGATCGGCACCATGAAGCGCTTGCCATTCGGGCGTTCGATCTCAACGACATCCCCCGCGTTGAAATTCTCGACCGCGACGCAGCTGCCCAGCGCCGCGCCGTCGCTCGAGACGCACGGCAGGTCGATCAGGTCGTGATGGTAATATTCGCCGTCGGCGAGCGGCGGCAGTGCCGAGCGCGCGACGGTCAGCACGCTGCCGCGCAGCGCCTCGGCGGCGGTGCGGTCGGCGACTTCGGCGAAGCGCGCGACCGCGCCGTGATTGGCGGGACGGATTTTCTGCAAGGTCAGCGTGCGCCCGTCGACCTCGAAGCTCTGATAGCGTTTGAGGCTGTCGGGCCCTTCGCCGAACAGCTTGAGCCGGACCTCGCCCGCCACGCCGTGCGCGCCCGAAACGGCGGCCAGCACGACGCGGCGAGCGGGATCCATGATCGCTTAGCCCTCGGTCTTTTCGGCGTCTTCGGCCTTGGCGTCTTCGGCCCTGGGCTCTTCAGCCGGAGCTTCTTCTGCCTTGGCTTCCTCGGCGGGAGCGTCTTCAGCCTTGGCGTCTTCGGCGGGAGCAGCTTCGGCTTCGGGAGCGGCGTCCTCGACCTTGGCGTCTTCCTCGGCGGGGGCGGCTTCGAGCGCCTTCTTGGCTTCTTCTGCCGCGGCCAGCTTGGTCGCCTTTTCCTCGGCGCGTTCCTTGGCCTTTTCGCCCGGTTCGGCGCGGTTGGGGTTGTTGCGCGCCGAGCGTTCCCTCACGCCGGCGGCATCGAGGAAGCGGGCGACGCGATCCGACGGCTGCGCGCCGACCGACAGCCAATGCTTGGCGCGGTCGCTGTCGAGCACGACCCGCTTGTCGTCGTCCTTGGCGAGCAGCGGGTTGTAGCTGCCGAGACGCTCGATGAAGCGGCCGTCGCGCGGCATGCGCGAATCGGCGACGACGATCTTGTAATAGGGCCGCTTCTTCGAGCCGCCACGCGAAAGACGAATTACAGTTGCCATGATATGTTCCTTCTAGAGAATATTGAAATTGTTGAACGAATTTGTCGAAAATCTATTTCTTGCCGGGGCCGAAGCCGGGCGGCAGTTGCGGCATGCCGCCGCCGCCGAGCAGCCCGCCGAGGCCGCCCATGCCGCCGCCGCCCTTGCCGAGCATGCCCGCGAGTCCCTTGAGCCCGCCCATCTTGCGGATCTTCTTCATCGCGGTCGCCATTTCCTTGTGCATCTTGAGCAGGCGATTGACGCCCTGCACCGTCGTCCCCGATCCCTTGGCGATGCGGATCTTGCGCTTGGCGTTGACGAGCTGCGGCTTCGCCCGCTCGTTCGGCGTCATCGACCCGATCATCGCGTCGAGATGGACGAGCATCCTGTCGTCGACGCCGCCCTGCGCCATCGCCGCCTGCGCCTTCTTCATCCCGGGGATCATGCCGGCGAGCGCGCCGAGACCGCCCATCTGCGTCATCTGGCGCAGCTGCATGCGAAGGTCGTTCATGTCGAACTCGCCCTTCGCCATCTTCGCCGCCATCGCCTCGGCGTCTTCCTGGTTGATCGTCTCGGCGGCGCGTTCGACCAGGCTGACGACGTCGCCCATGCCGAGGATGCGGCCCGCCACGCGCTTGGGATCGAACGCTTCGAGCGCGTCGAGTTTCTCGCCGACGCCGGCGAACTTGATCGGCTTGCCGGTGACCGCGCGCATGCTCAACGCCGCGCCGCCGCGCGCATCGCCGTCCATGCGGGTGAGGACGACGCCGGTCAGCGCGACCTGCTGGGAGAAATTCTGCGCGACCTGGACCGCGTCCTGCCCGGCGAGGCTGTCGACGACGAGCAGCATTTCGGTCGGCGTCGCGACGTCGGCGACGCTGCGCATCTCGTCCATCAACTGCTGGTCGACATGGAGCCGCCCGGCAGTGTCGAGCAGGAGGACGTCGAACGCCTGCAACCTGGCGGCCTGCAGCGCGCGGCGCGCGATATCGACCGGCTGCTGGCCGGCGACGATCGGCAGCGTCGCGACGTCGATCTGCGTGCCGAGCGTCGCCAGCTGCTCCTGCGCCGCGGGGCGCGCGACGTCGAGCGAGGCCATCAGCACGCGCTTGCCCTGCTTGTCCTTCAATCGCTTGGCGATCTTGGCGGTCGTCGTCGTCTTGCCCGATCCTTGCAGGCCGACCATCATCACGACTGCGGGCGGCTGCACGTCGATCGCGAGTTCGGACGCATCCGAGCCGAGCATTTCGACGAGCCCGTCATGGACGATCTTGACCACCATCTGGCCCGGCGTGACCGAGCGCAGCACGTCCTGCCCGACCGCCAGCTCGGTGACCTGTTCGATGAAGCTGCGCACGACAGGCAGCGCGACATCGGCCTCGAGCAAGGCGATGCGCACTTCGCGCATGGCGCCGCGCACGTCCTCCTCGCGCAGCGCGCCACGACCGCGCAAGGCGTCGAACACGCTGGCCAGCCGGTCGCTCAAACTGTCGAACATCGCGTCGTCCCTTCGCTGTGCGGGCTCAGTTTTCGCCAAATCCAAACGAAAAAGCGCCGGTGGGCGAAACCTCGCCGACCAGCGGTCGTCCTTGGACGGGAAAGCCCGTACGAACATGTATCCGGCGCCCGGCAGACCGGACGCTGCGCGGCTCTTAGCGCCGCCCGCCCGATTAGGCAAGACCGGCAGTTTCCCGACCGGCCATTAACTCGAAACTTACCGTTATGGTTTATGCCTCGTCGCAGCAAGGATGGGCCAGGCAATGCAAGACTTCTTTCGCGACGACTTCGAAGATTTCGAACCCGACGGCGACGGCCGCGCCAGGACATTGCACGTGGCGTCGCGGACCGACTTCGTCGCCGGCGGCATCGTCCTGGCCGCGATCATCCTGTTCATCGGGACCGGCAGCACCGTCTTCACCTCGATCGTTCGATCGCTTTCGGGCTATGCCGGCGGCACCGACCAGGCGCTGAGCGTCGCGGTCATCCTCAATATCGCGCTGATCATCTTCGGCTGGCGTCGTTATCGCGACCTCGAAAGCGAATATGTCGTTCGCAGCGACGCCGAGCGGCGCGCATGGCGCATCGCCAACACCGATGCGCTGACCGGGTTCAAGAACCGCCGCTCGATCGGTAGCCACGGCAATCGCATGATCGACGAGGCGCAGCAGGACGGCAAGGATATCGCGGTATTCATGCTCGATCTCGACCAGTTCAAGACGGTCAACGACGTCTATGGCCATGCCGCGGGCGACGTCGTCCTCAAGATCGCCGCGCAGCGGATCGACGAGATCATGCCCGCCGCCACGCTCAAGGCGCGGCTCGGCGGCGACGAATTCGTGTGCATCTTCGCGGTCGAACGGCACCAAAGCGAGATTATCGACATCCTGGCGCAGAAACTCGTGTCGGCGATGGCGCGCCCGGTCGACAGCGACAATCTGTGCGTTTCCATCAGCACCTCGCTCGGCATCGCCAAGCTCGAGCCCACCGCAAAGTCGGTCGAGACGCTGATGCGCCGCGCCGATATCGCGATGTACGCCTCGAAAGAGCGCGGCAAGAACCGCTATTCCTGGTTTTCCGACGAAATGGAGAGCGAGCTGCACAAGCGCAACGACCTCGAACAGGGGCTGCGCGCGGGCATTCCCAATGGCGAATTCGAACCGTTCTTCGAACCCCAGGTCGATCTCGCCAGCGGGCGCATCGAAGGTTTCGAGATGCTCGCGCGCTGGCGCTCGCCGACCTTCGGCATGGTGTCGCCCGATATCTTCATCCCGATCGCCGAGGAATGCGGCCTGATCGCCGACCTGTCGCTGTCGGTCATGCGCCAGGCATTCGAAGCGGCGCGCGACTGGGACCACGCACTGACGATTTCGGTCAACGTGTCGCCGATGCAGCTCAAGGACCCCTGGCTCGCGCAGAAAATGGTCAAGCTGCTGACCGAGACGGGCTTCCCCGCCAACCGGCTCGAGATCGAGATCACCGAAAGCTCGCTGTTCGACAATCTCGGCCTTGCCCAGTCGATCATCGGCAGCCTCAAGAACCAGGGCATCCAGGTCAGTCTCGACGATTTCGGCACCGGCTATTCGAGCCTGGCGCACCTGCGCGCGCTGCCGTTCGACCGGATCAAGATCGACCGCAGCTTCGTGACGTCGATGGCCGAAAGCGCCGACAGCGCCGCGATCGTCAGCGCCATCATCAAGCTTGGCGAGACGCTCAACATGCCGGTCACCGCCGAAGGGATCGAGGACGAGGAAACCGCGGCGATGCTGATCGCGCTGGGTTGCCGCAAGGGCCAGGGATGGCATTTCGGCCGCCCGACCGGGATCAAGGCGACCGCGGCCGCAATTGCCAAGCGCGAGGCCGCAGCCGCGACCGGCGGGCCGATCTCCAAGCCCGCGGCGCTCCGCCGCATCGAGAGCGCGATCGCCGCCCGCAAGGCGGGTTAACCGCCCCCAAGATCGACCGTTGCGACCGATGGCCGCGCCGATCGGCGATGGACAGGCGCACGCGCGCTTCCTACATGGCCCGACTATGGCGGACCGCTTCATCAAGATGCACGGGCTGGGCAACGACTTCGTCGTCGTCGACGCGCGCGAGGCGCGGGTGGCGATGCCGCGCGCCCGCGCCCGCGCAATCGCCGATCGCCATACCGGCATCGGTTGCGACCAGCTGATCCTGATCGAACCGAGCGAGCGCGCCGACCTGAAGATGCGCATCTTCAACGCCGATGGCGGCGAGGTCGAGGCATGCGGCAATGCCACGCGCTGCGTCGCCGCGCTGCTCGGCGAACCCGCGAAGATCGAGACGCTCGGCGGCATCGTATCGGTGTCGGGCGGCCATGCCGATGCCAAGGTCGACATGGGCGAGCCGCGCTTCGACTGGGAAGGCATCCCGCTGGCGATGCCGATGGACACGCAGGCGATGCGCGTCGGCTGGGGCGAGCTTACCGCGCCCGACGCGGTCAATGTCGGCAATCCGCATATCGTCTTTTTCGTCGCCGATGCCGACGCGATCGACCTCGCCGCGATCGGCCCCGAGATCGAGACCGATCCGCTGTTCCCGCAAAAGGTGAACGTCAACGTCGCCAGCATCGCCGATGACGGCCGCATCGTGCTGCGCGTGTGGGAACGCGGCGCCGGGCTGACGCAGGCGTGCGGCACCGGCGCCTGCGCGACCGCGGTCGCGGCGATCCGGCGCAAGCTCGTCGCCTCGCCGGTCACCGTCGCCCTGCCCGGCGGCGAGCTCGTCATCGCCTGGCAACCGGGCGAGACGATCCGCATGACCGGCCCGGCGACGCTGGTTTTCGAGGGCGAGACCGACTGGAGCCGCTTCGGATGAGCGCGCACGAGGTCGTCACCCTGGGCTGCCGGCTCAACATCGCCGAAAGCGAGGCGATCGCCCGGACGCTGGCCGACGCGCCCGATCGATCGCCGGTCGTGGTGATCAACAGCTGCGCGGTGACGGCCGAGGCGGTCAGGCGAACCGGCCAGGCGGTGCGCCGCGCGAGGCGCGCCGACCCCGCCGCGCGCATCGTCGTCACCGGCTGCGCCGCGCAGATCGAACCCGATCGCTTCGCCGCGATGGCCGAAGTCGATGCCGTCGTCGGCAACAGCGAAAAGGCCAGGCCCGCGAGCTGGCTCGACCTTTCGGGCAGCGCCCGTGTCCGCGTCGGCGACATCATGGCGGTGCGCGAAACCGCGCCGCAGATGGCGCATGCCTATGGCGACCGGACGCGCGCCTTTGTCGAGGTGCAGAACGGCTGCGACCATCGCTGCACCTTTTGCGTCATCCCTTATGGTCGCGGCAACAGCCGCTCGGTCCCCGCCGGCGCGGTGGTCGACCGCATCGCCGCGCTGGTCGACGAGGGCCATCGCGAGATCGTCCTCACCGGCGTCGACGTGACGAGCTATGGCCACGACCTGCCCGGCGAGCCCACGCTCGGATCGCTGGTCGGGCGCATCCTCAATCACGTCCCCGCCCTCGCCCGGCTGCGGCTGTCGTCGCTCGACAGCATCGAGATCGACGACGAGCTGTTCGACCTGGTCACCGGCGAGCCGCGGATGATGCCGCACCTCCACCTGTCGCTCCAGGCGGGCGACGACATGATCCTGAAACGGATGAAGCGCCGCCACAGCCGCGGCGAGGCGATTGCCATGGTCGAGCGGCTCAAGGCCAGGCGCCCCGGCATCGCGATCGGCGCCGACATCATCGCCGGCTTCCCGACCGAGAGCGAGGCGATGTTCGCCAATTCGCTGAGGCTGGTCGAGGAATGCGACATCGTCTTCGGGCATATCTTCCCGTTCAGCCCGCGCGAAGGCACGCCCGCCGCGCGGATGCCGCAGCTCGACCGGCGCGTGATCAAGGACCGTGCCGCCGCATTGCGGGCGGCCTGCGGCCAGCAGCGGTCGCGGTGGCTGGAATCGCTGGTGGCGACGACACACAGTCTGCTCGTCGAAAGCGACGGACGTTCGGGACATCTCGAAAACTTCGCTGCGGCGAGGCTGGCCGCAGGCTCGGCGCTGACGCCCGGGACGATCGCCGACGTCGCCGTCACCGCGATCGCCGGCGCAACGCTGTCGGTCGCAATGTCGGAGGCCGCGGAATGAGGTGGACCGACCGCATGTTCGGCGGGCTGCGCAAGACGTCGGACCGGCTCGGCAGCAATCTTGCCGGGCTCGTCACCGGGCGCGCGACGCTCGACGCCGCGACGCTCGACGGGATCGAGGATGCGCTCATCATGTCCGATCTCGGCCCGGCGATGGCCGAACGGATCCGCCAGCGGCTGGGGGCGACGCGCTTCGAGAACGGCATCGACGAGGCCAAGGTCAAGGCGGTCGTCGCCGAGGAAATCGCGGCGGTCCTCGGCCCCGTCGCCGACCCGCTCGACATCGATGCCTTTCCCCGCCCGCAGGTGATCCTCGTCATCGGCGTCAACGGATCGGGCAAGACGACGACGATCGCCAAGCTGGCGCATTATTTCCAGGAGCTCGATTACGGCGTCATGCTCGCCGCCGGCGATACCTTTCGCGCCGCCGCGATCGGCCAGCTCAAGATCTGGGCCGACCGGCTCGGCGTGCCGATCGTCTCGGGCCCCGAGGGCGGCGATGCCGCCGGCGTCGTGTTCGACGCGGTCAAACAGGCGACCGCGACGGGTATCGACGTCCTGATCGTCGATACCGCGGGACGGTTGCAGAACAAGCGCGAGCTGATGGACGAGCTCGCCAAGATCCGCCGCGTGCTCGGACGGCTCAACCCCGAGGCGCCGCATGACGTCGTCCTCGTCCTCGACGCGACCAACGGCCAGAACGCGCTGTCGCAGATCGAAACGTTCAAGGAGCTTGCCGGCGTGACCGGCATCGTCATGACCAAGCTCGACGGCACCGCGCGCGGCGGCGTGCTGGTCGCGGCCGCCGAAAAATACGGCCTCCCCGTCCACGCCATCGGCGTTGGCGAGGGACTCGAGGACTTGCGCCCGTTCGACCCGCGCCAGCTCGCCAACGCCATTGCAGGAAATTTCGAATGAGCGAAGAAAATCCCCAGGAAACCGTGATTGCCGAAAAGAAGGCGCATGGCGGCGCATTGCCGTTCCTGATCGATTTCGGCCCGCTGCTGATCTTCTTCCTGGTGTTCAAGTTCAGCTCGAACGACGGCGCGTTCGGCCCGACCGCGGCCGCGATCAAGGGCACGATCGCATTCATGGTCGCGATCAGCGTCGCCGTCGCGGTATCGCTGTGGAAGCTCAAAAAGGTCTCGCCGATGCTGTGGCTGTCGGCGGTGCTGGTGCTGTTTTTCGGCGCGCTGACGGTCTATTTCCACAGCGAGAAATTCATCCAGATCAAGCCGACGATCATCTACCTGTTTTTCGCGGTGACGCTGTTCGTCGGCTGGCTGCGCGGCAAGCCGTTGCTCAAATATCTGATGCAGGCGGCCTATGACGGGCTCGATGCCGAGGGCTGGATGAAATTGTCGCGCAACTGGGCGATTTTTTTCGCCGCGATGGCGCTGGTCAACGAGGGATTGCGCTATACGCTCAGCTTCGACAGCTGGCTGACGGTCAAGGTGTGGGGCATCACCGCGGCATCGATGCTGTTCGCGCTCGCCAATATCCCGATGCTGATGCGCCACGGCCTTGCGGTCGAAACCGACACCAAGCCGGGCTGACGCCACCCATCGCCTAGCGTTCGTTCCACTCGCTGAACCCGCTCGGCTTGGGCTCGATCCGCTTCGACGTCAACGAGGGGCGATAGCTCGTCGCGGCCTTGTGGCGATACAGCTCGAAGGTCGAATCCTTGTCGTCCGCGGTCGAGAACGCCCCGTTTGGATTGTGGAATTTCAGTTGATCAAGGTCGATCGGAACGTCGGCGGCGATGCCGCATCGTTCGCCCGCAACCCAGCGCACGGTGGCCATGAACGCCTCCATCGCGGGCAAGGTGACCTCTATCCTGTCGCCTTTGCGCAGAGCGATCGAACAGCGCCCGCCCAGACCCGACTGCGAAACGTTCCTGACCACCAGGCGAAAACTCTCGCCATCGGCGGACTTGCACTCGGCCGACAGCAGACGCGAAACGCGCGGCATGCGGCCGTTCGGATCGGCTTGCCCGGCCTCGTTTGCACTGGGCGTCGGAAATACCATGCTGATGCCTCCTCTGAGCCCCTGCGGCTTCACGCCCCGGCGAAAAACTTCGGCGGCGCAGGCCGCGATGCGGCGCAATCAAAAGCCTGCGAGCTTGAGGGTAGAACCCCTTGGCTCGCAGGCCGACGATATAACGGAGACGGTTAATAAACGGCTAATTATAGCGCGTTCAGCCCTTTTGATCGGCGCGGCCGATCCCCTCTCCGTCGAGGTTCTGCGCGACGAATTCCCAGTTGATCGCCTTTTTGAGCAGGGTTTCGACATAGTCGGGGCGCGCGTTCTGATAGTCGAGATAATAGGCATGTTCCCACACGTCGAGCGTGAGCAGCGGCTTCATGCCGTGCGCGACGGGGCTGTCGGCATCGTGGAGCGAGGTGATCTTGAGGCTGTCGCCGTCGAGCACGAGCCACGCCCAGCCGCTGGCGAAATGGCCGACCGCCTCGTCCTTGAACTTGGCGAGCATCTCGTCGAGCGAACCGAAATCGTCCTCGATCCGCGCCGCCAGTTCGCCCGAGGGGCTCTGCTGCGTCGGGCTGAGGCACAGCCAGTAGAAGCTGTGGTTCCACACCTGCGCCGAATTGTTGAACAGGCCCTTGTTGCCCTTGTCCTTTGCCGCCTTTATGACCTCGACGAGCGACTTGCCCTCGAGCCCGGCGTCGGCGAGCATGCCGTTGGTCTTGTCGACATAGGCCTTATGGTGCTTGCCATGATGATAATCGAAGGTTTCGGCGGAGATAATCTCTCCGAATGCCGATTTGTCGTAGGGTAGATCGGGAAGTTGGAAAGCCATGAAAATCTCCTGTCGGTTTGTCGGGGGTTCATTGGGTCAACGCATGAAAGCGCGATGCGGTCCAATCGAAATGGGCGATCTGGCAAATCGTTTCGTCGCGGTAACGGTCGCGCCCGCCAGCGGTCAAGCCAGTCAGCTGCTCGATTTGATTTCATGCCGCTTGAGCGCATGGCGCAGCTGGTCGTAGCTGAGCCCCAGCATATCGGCGGTCGCGCGCTGATTGAACCGGCATCTGGCGAGGGCATCTTCGAGGATCGATTTTTCATAGGCATCGACGGCTGACTTGAGGTCGCCGACCGGCGCGGCGGGGGGCGGCGCGACGGGATCGCCGGACGGCTTTGCATCGGCGTTCTTGCCCGTCGCGGCGGTATTGCGGGGAATCGGCTTCCACGGCGATTCGAACGGGTCGAAAATCAGGTTCTCGAGCGGCTTTCCTTCACGGCCGCAGCGATAGACCGCGCGCTCGACGACGTTGCGCAGTTCGCGCACGTTGCCCGGCCATTCATAGGCCGCCATCTTGGCGCGCGCGATATCGGCGAAGCCCGGCCAGTCTTCCCAGCCCAGTTCGCTCGCCATGCGGCGGCCGAAATAATCGGCGAGCACGTCGATATCGCCGTCGCGCACGCGCAGCGGAGGCAAGGTGATGACCTCGAACGACAAGCGATCGAGCAGGTCGGCACGAAACCGGTTGGCTTCGGCCATCGCCGGCAGGTCGTCGTTGGTCGCGGCGACGATGCGAACGTCGACGTTGATTGGTCGCGATGAGCCGATCCGCGTGACGTCGCCATATTCGACCGCGCGCAGCAGCCGTTCCTGCGCGCCCATCGACAGCGTGCCGAGCTCGTCGAGGAACAGCGTGCCGCCGTCGGCTTCCTCGAAGCGCCCGACGCGCGACTTGGTCGCGCCGGTGAAGGCGCCCGCCTCGTGGCCGAACAGTTCGGCCTCGATCAGCGTCTCGGGCAGCGCCGCGCAGTTCATGATGACCAGCGGGCCGTCCCAGCGGTTCGACAGGCGATGCAGGCGCTCGGCGATCAGTTCCTTGCCCGTCCCGCGCTCGCCGATCACGAGCACGGGGCGGTTGAGCGGAGCCGCCAGGCTGGCGCGCTCGACCGCATCGAGAAACGCCGTCGACTGACCGATGAAGTTGTTTTCGCGTTCCAATTGCGCCCCCGCCGATATTGGCAATGCTCGCCACTTCATGGTGTCATTTCCCAATCATTGGCAAGCTAATTTTGGACAGACGGCCGGATATGGCTGCAGATGCGCAGTTTTCCGTGGTCGCGAGCAATTGGCACAGCTCATGCAATGATATTGGCAACGACCACTTACGACGGGGACGCCGCCATGAAAATCGACTGGAAAAGCGAGCTGACTGCCACCGCAGCTGCCGTCGCCCTGACCGGCGTCGCGGTGTGGGGATCGATCCTGCCCATTCATACCGGGCCGGCGATGTCCCGCCAGCCTTCGTCGATCATCGCCATCGCCGCGCTCGATGCCGGCCTGGCCGACCGTTTGCGGGAGGGCAGCAATGCCTGACCGCGCGCCGGGGAAGCCCAATCCCCTTGCCCCCTTGCGGCTTACCTCCGCAGATCGGACGACCCCGGCGCAATTTGTTCCGCCGCGCCCCTTCCCGCGCGCATCGCGCGCGCAGGAGCCGGCCCACCTCATCCACTATAGGAGCCACCTGATGGGTATATTCTCGCGAACCCGCGATATCATCGCCGCCAACGTGACCGACATGCTCGACAAGGCCGACGACCCCGGCAAGATGATCCGCATGATCATCCTCGAAATGGAGGAGACGCTGGTCGAGGTGCGCGCCGATGCCGCGCGCACCATCGCCGACCAGAAGGAAATGCGCCGTCATATCGCCAAGCTCGCCGGGATCGAATCGAACTGGACCGAAAAGGCCGAGCTGGCGCTGAGCAAGGACCGCGAGGACCTGGCCAAGGCGGCGCTGATCGAACGGCAGAAAGCCGCCGACGCCGGCGACCGGCTGAAAGCCGAGATCGCCGTGCTCGACGACGCGCTGCGCGCCAACGAAGCCGACATCGCCAAGCTCCAGGCGAAACTGCGCGAGGCCCGCAGCCGCCAGTCGAGCATCGTCGCCCGGCTCGAAAGCGCCGAAAACCGCATCAAGCTGCGCGATCTCTACAACGGCGAACGCACCCAGGACGCGTTTTCGCGCTTCGAGATGCTCGAACGCCGCGTCGACATGGCCGAGGGCCGCGCCGACTCGCTCAACATCGGCCAGGCGCCCAAGAGCCTGGAAGACGAGATTTCCGAACTCGAAAGCTCGGACAAGATCGACGAACAGCTCGCCGCGATGAAAGCGGCCCAGGGCGGGACCAAACCCGCCGGCGATGCCGCAGAGAAGGAGGACTGAGCCATGGAAGGTGTCCTTGCCATCATCTGTATCTTCATCATCCTGCCCGGCATGGTGTTCCATTACATCACCAAATGGAAACAGAACGCGCCGAGCCTGACGACCGAAGACGAAGGCCTGCTCGACGACATGTACAATACCGCACGGCGGCTCGAGGAACGCCTCCACACGATCGAACGGATCGTCGCCGCCGACAATCCCGACTTCCTGCCGCGCGACGTTCAGCCCGACCTGCTCGGCCACGATGGCGACGACTATCGCGACTCCGACCGGATCGGAAATCGCATCTCCTCCAGGGAAAGGATCTGACCGATGACATCGCGCCGCACCAAATTCTACCTCGACAAGCAGAATGCCAAGATCAAGGGCGTCTGTGCCGGGATCGCGGACTATACCGGGGTCGAAGTGCTCTGGGTCCGCCTCGCCTTCCTGCTGCTGTTATTTTCAACCGGATTTGCACTGTTGGCCTACATCGCGATCGCGTGGATGGCGCCGACTAAGCCCAGCGACCTCTATCGCACGCCCGAAGAAGCCAAGTTCTGGCAGGGCATCCGATCGAACCCGAAACGCACCAAGCAGGAGGTCCGGTCGAAATTCCGCGATCTCGATCGCCGGCTCGCCGACATCGAACTGTTCTACACCAGCAGCAATCGCGAGCTCAGCCGCGAAATCGAAGAGCTGCGCTAAGGCCTTACGGTCACATCGAAGGGAAGCCGACATGCCCGAGGAAATCTTCATCATCATCGTCGTCGCGATCGTCGCGCTGCTCCTCGTGATCCGCGCGGGACTGCGGCACGACAAGGAAATCCGCCTGGCGAGATATGCCGCTGGCACGGCCGCGCCCAACCCCGGCCATGATGCACTCGCCGCCAAGGTCGAACGGCTTGAACGGCGGCTCGCGGTGATCGAGGAAATCACGACCGACCCCTCGCACCGGCTCGCCGCCGAAATCGACAGCCTCGGCCGGCTCGAAAGCGCGCGCGAAAGGACCGGGGCATGAACTGGATCGCTTTCCTCATCCCGCTCGCTCCGTTCCTGCTCGGCGGCTTCGCCATCTGGACGCGGCACCAGCAGAAGATGCTCGAGCGCCAGTCCGAAATGACCGCCGAAAAGGCCGCGCAATATTCGGCCGGTACCGAACGCCTCGAAGCGCGCGTGCGCGTCCTCGAACGGATCGTCACCGACAAGGGGTACGACGTTTCGGCCGAGATCGAACAGCTCCGCGACGAACGCCTCAATTGAAGATTTGAACTAGGAAGGACCGCAGACCATGGAAAGCACACTTGCCACGCTTGCCGCTGCCAGCATCGCCTTCGCCGGGATCGCCATGATCGCCATGGTCGGCCTCAGCGCCTGGCGCGAATGGATCGGCCTCAAACGCGAACAGATCGCCCATGCCGGCAGCTTCGCCCGGCTCGATGCCGACGACGACGCCGAGGAAGCGTTCATGCTCTCGCGCACCGGATCGCGGATCGAGGTCGCCGACCTCAAGGAACGCATCCGCAAGCTCGAGGCGATCGCCAGCGGCGTCGACCTGTAACGACATGACGGGGACGGGCGTCGGCCCGTCTCCCCTTCCCCCGCGACGCCACAGTCGCTAGAGCGCGGCCCATGGCCAGCCTCGACGACATTCGCGAAGAATATGAATTCCTTGAAGCCGACGATCGCTATCGCCTGCTGATCGACCTTGGCCGCGAACTGCCCGCCATGCCCGACGCGCTCAAGACCGATGCGACGCTGGTGCGCGGCTGTTCGGCGAAGGTGTGGGTCTATCCCGCGGTCGCAGGCGACCGGCTCGATTTCCATGCCGACAGCAACGCCGCGATCACCAAGGGGATCATCGCGCTGGTGCTCAAGAGCGTGCAGGGCAAGACCCCCGCCGAAGTGCTGGCGACCGACATCACCGCCGCGCTAGCGCCGTTCGACCTCGGCAATCAGCTGAGTTCGAACCGCACCCAGGGCATCCCCAACATGATCGCGCTGATCCGCGAGACGGCCGCACGCTACGCCTAGCGCGCCGCCGGGCCGCTCAGGCGGGTTTCCAGCCCTTGCGCTCCTCGGACTGGCGCAGCACCTCATAGGCGGTCTGCACCGCCTGGAAACGCGCCGCCGCCGCTTCGTCGCCGGGTTTGAGGTCGGGGTGATTGTCCTTGGCGAGGCGACGATGCGCCTTCTTCACCTCGGCGAATTCGCAATCGGGATCGAGCTCGAGGATTTCGAGCGCAAGCATCTCGTCGCTGGTGCGGGTGCCGTCGCCGGGGCCGCCCCAACCATAATGGCTGGCCGATTTGAAGCCGCCGGCGTCGCGCGTTTCCTCCGCCTCGCGCGCGGCCGCCTGTGCGCCGGTCAGTCCTTCGAAATAGTCGTAATTGCGATTGTATTCGCCCGCGTGCTTTTCGCAGAAATACCAGCGTTCGGGACTGTTCGGCGCCTTCGGCGCGGGCCGGTCGCCGAGCAGATCGCAGCCATAGCGGTCGCAGATCTTGACCGGGGCGGCTTCGCGCCCGTCCTCGTAGCCGCGCCAGCGCGGAAAACCCCAGTCGTTCGTGCGTCGTGCTTTGGCCATATCAAGTTCGAACCTAAAGTGCGTGAAATACAAATGCCAGAGGGTCTGTAAGCCGGGTTTTGTCCACCTCCTTGTGGGAGGATGGGCGATCATTCCTCTAGCCCCGCACTTGCGTGCGGGGTCAAGCAACCAACCCGGGCGACTGGGCCGAAACCCGCCTGGCCATCTTGCGATGACCGCGCCGCCCCTATTCGGTCTTGCTCCCGGTGGGGTTTGCCCTGCCATCGCCGTTACCGGCGACGCGGTGCGCTCTTACCGCACCCTTTCACTGTCGCGTCACCGAAGTTGCGGGCCGAGACCCGACGCGACCTGCTTTCTGTGGCACTTTCCCTAAGGTCACCCTCGCCGGACGCTATCCGGCACCGTCGTTTCGTGGAGCCCGGACTTTCCTCGCGTCATCTTGCGACAACCCGCGATCGCCCGACCCTCTGGCGCCGCCGATATAGGGGCGGTTGCGGCAATGCGCAATCTAGGGCGTCGGGTCGTAATGCGGCTCGGGCCGGGGGAGCAGCAACGCCAGCAGGATGGCGCGGCATTCGCCGTCGATCGTGCCGTCGATCAGCTCGGGACGGAAGCGGCGCTGGAAGGCGACGGTGGCGGCAAGTCCGTCGGTCACGTCATAGCCGAACCGTTCGAGCGCGAGGAGAAAGCCGGCGTCGGTCCACATCGGGTCCATCAGCTTCTTGCGCGGGCGCGGCAGCGCCAGGCGGCGGCTCGCCAGCGCTTCCCAGGGGAACAGCTCGCCCGGGTCCTGCTTGCGTGTCGGGGCGATGTCCGAATGGCCGACGACATTGCCGCGGGTGATGCCATAGCGGCCCTTGATCTGGCCGACGAGGTCGATGACCGATGCGATCTGCTCGTCGGGAAACGGAACATAGCCGAACTCGTGTCCGGGATTGACGATCTCGATCCCGACGCTCGCCGAATTGACGTCGCTGATCCCGCGCCAGTGCGAGCGACCCGCGTGCCAAGCGCGCTTTTCCTCGGGCACCATCACCGTCACCTGCCCGTCTTCGCTGACGACGTAATGCGCCGATACGCCCGATTCGGGGTTGGCCAGCCAGTCGATCGCGCTCGGTCCGTCTTGCATGCCGGTATAATGGAGCACGACGATGCTGATCGGCGCGTTGCGCTCGTCGAAATTGGGCGACAGGCGTTCGATCATGATCTTGCGGTCGGCATCGGGCATCGGCCACCTGTCATCCACGGGCGAAGGGATGGATGACTAGGCCAAGCGCCGCCGATTGCGCAAGCGCGAAGGCTAGGCGCCGGCCGAAATCCGGGGCGCGTGCCGCGGCGCCGAGGCCCGGTCATCGCTGCGCCCGTAAAATCCGCGATAATGGCGGCTCGGCACCAAGACATCGGTCTGCCCCATCGTCGTTTCGCCGGCGCCAAGCATCAGGACGCCCTGCGGCGCGAGCGCGTCGTGCAGGCGCGCGAACACGTCGCGGCGCACCGGCGCGGCGAAATAGAGCAGCACGTTGCGGCACAGGACGACATCGAACGGCCCCGACGGCGGCAGATCGCCGAGCAGGCTGTGCTCGCGAAAATCGATCCGTCCGCGCAGCTCGTCCTTGACCTGCCATCCGGCCGGCGTCTGGTCGAACCAGCGCACCATGCGCGTCATCGAAAGGCCCCGCTGGATCTCGAACTGGCTATAGCAACCGGCGCGGGCGCGAGCGATGGCGTTGCCCGAGATATCGGTCGCCACCATGCGGATATTCCAGCCGCGCCATTTGTGCGGGGCATCGGCGAGCATCATCGCGATCGAATAGGCCTCTTGTCCCGTCGAACAGCCGGCGAGCCAGATCGACATCGTTCGTCGACCATCGCCGCCGCGCGTCCGGATATCCTCGAACACCTCGTCGTTGAGTGCGTCGAAGGCGACGTGATCGCGAAAGAAATAGCTTTCGTTGTTGAGCAGCGCATCGACCACTTCGCCGACCAGTCGCTTGTCCTTCGCCGCCAGCAACGCCCCGACGAGCAGATCGAGCGTATCGATACCGTGGTTGCGCATCACCGGGCGCAACGCGGTTTCGATCCGCCAGATCCGGCCCGGCGAAATCGTCTGGCCGGTGCGCGCCTCGAGCAAGCCGACCAGAACGCGGCAGGCGCCCTCGTGGCGACCGTCGGTCATCGCGCCCCGACCCGGGCGGCGTCGTTGACATAGCTGGCGGCATCGACCGGATCGAGGATCGCGCCCGCGAGACCCGCCTTGACGATCGCGCCGGGCATTCCCCAGACCACGCCTGTGCGACGATCGCGGCACCCTTGGCGTGGGCGACGCGCGCGCCTTCGGAACCATCGCGACCCATGCCGCTGAGGACGATGGCAATGCCGCCGCTGCCGAACACCTCGCCCAGCGTATGCAGCATGGGATCGGCGGACGGACAACAGCCCGAACTGGCCGGCGCGCTCGACAGCACGATCCTGCCCGCGCCGTCGGGAGTCGGGACGAGAGTGATATGACCGTGACCGGGGGCGACATAGATATGACGCTCTTTCAGCTTCTGGCCGGTTTCGGCCACGGTCACGCTGCGGCCCGTGACCTTCCCCAGTTGCGTCGCGAAAAACGCGATGAAGGCGGGCGGCAGATGCTGCGTGAGCACGATCGGGGCGGCGACATGGTCGCCCAGCCGGGTCAGCAAGGCGTTCAATGCGCCGATGCCCCCGGTCGACGACGCGATCGCAATGCATCGCGGTGCGCGCTCGGGACGTGCGAATATGCCCTCGCCCTGGGGCGCCTTGCTGCTGCCGATGCGCTCCTCGGCGCGCGGCGCGGGGTGCGCCTTGGGATCGTCGGCAAGTGCAGTGATGCGTTCGATCAATGCCGCGTCGAAGCGGTCGGTGTAACTGCCGTGCGCCGGCTTGGCGAGCGTGTCGGCCGCGCCGAGCGCGAGGGCCTGAACCGCGGCAGGACCGCCCTCGACGCAATTCGACGACAGGATCAGGATGCGTGCGCCGTTCGACTTGCGGATCAGATCGGGCAAGGCGACCATCCCGCTCATCCCCGGCATCTCGATGTCGAGGACGATCACGTCGACCGTCGCATCGTCGAGAAACGCCAGCGCGTCGGTGGCGCGCGCAAACGATCCGACGATGTCGATGTCGGGCACGGCGGCGACGATGCGCTGAAGGATGCTGCGCATGACCAGGCTGTCGTCGACCAGCATCGTGCGGATGCGGCGATGCGGCTGGCGCTGCGGGACGCGATCGCTATCCCTGCGGTTGATGAACAGCGGCTTGTTCAATCGACGCCGCCCTCAGGCTACGCCGACCAGCTGAAGCTTGCCTTCGAGCGTATCGCGATCGAACGGCTTCATGACATATTCGTCGGCGCCCGCATCGATCGCGGCGCGAATGTGGCCGATGCCGTTTTCGGTCGTGCAGAACACGACCTTCGGGCGATTGGCCATTTTGAGGTCGTTGAGCGCCTGAAGGAATTCCATGCCGCTCATGACCGGCATGTTCCAGTCGAGCAGGACGACGTCGGGCACGGCGGCACGGCAGGCGTTGAGCGCTTCCTGACCGTCGCATGCTTCGGCGACCGAAAACTGAAGGCTTTCGAGGATATGGCGGGCGACCTTGCGGATGACCTTGCTGTCATCGACTACCAAACAGCTTTTCACTCAAAGTCTCCAGCATGGCGCCCCGACATGGGCAGGTTAGGCTTGCCGGGATAGTCCGGAATGATGATTTCTTTGTTAATCAGGCGGCCTTTTGCCGCGGCGTAACCAACTGCGCCGCGTCGATCACGAGCAAGGTCGCGCCGTCATGTTCGATCATCGCGGTGGCGACGTCGTGCCAGCCATCGGCAAGTCGCCCCTGGATCGGCATTTCCGCCTCGGAGACGAAGCAGGCATCCTCGATACCGTCGACCAGCAGGCCGTAGAAATGACCGTCGACATCGACGACGATCGCCTTCTCGCCCTCCGCCCGACCGGCGCTCTCGAAGCCGATCGCGACGCGCGTGTCGATCAGCGACATCACCCGGCTGCGCAGCGCGAACAGGCCCGCCATGTGGGTCGGCGCGCATGGCACCGGGCTCACATTGCGGACGATCACCACCGATTCGATCGCGCACGATCGAAACGCGACCCGCGTCCCGGCGATGTTGGCGATCAGGTAGAGGGTATCGATCATGCGGCGTCCTCGATACGTTTGAGCGCGGCCAGGATGCCGTCGGGATCGTGCCAATAGACCGAACCGTCGTCGTCGCCGGCGGGGCTATCGCGCAGGCACACGATCGACGCCTTGCCGTCGGCAGCGGCAACATCGTCGCCTGCCGCCAGGACGATCGCAGCGGCACCGGGGTCGCCGACGCCGAGCACGCGATAGCCCGCGCTTTCCAGGATCGGGCGGAGGAACTGGTGCGTCCAGTGGTTGTCGACACCGGCAATGCGGCATGTCGGCCGGTTGTCGACGGCCGCTTCGAACACCGCCGCAGCCAGATGGTCAGGTTCGACGATTTCGATTGGCTGCCCGTCGATCATGCCGACCAGGCTGACGATTCCGCCCTTGCGCGCCGGCTCGAAGCTATACGGAAGATCGACAAGGTCGACGACGTCGTCGATGACATAGCCGAGTTCGCGATCGTTGACCCGGATCCTGAGCACCTTGACGTGCGTGCGGTCCGCCGGGATCGCGCAGTCGTAGAGCGGGAGCATGCGATCGTCGATCACCGCGAGGAGGCGCCCGCCGGCACGCGACATCGCGGCAATCGCGACGTCCTCGATGCGCTGGACGAACGACAGCAGGATCGTGCGGACACTGCCGTCGAATTCGCGGAACGAGAGCGCCTGGCGCGCGCGCTGGTAATCGACCGGGTCGTCCTTGATCGGCGCGGCGATGCTGCGGCCGACCGCCGCCTTGGCGGCAATCCCGGTGGTGTCGAGGAGCAACATCGGCTTGCCGCTGTCGGGAAGCGTCGTGCCCGCATAGAGCCCCGTCGCCATGATCAGCGGCGTGGCCGGCTTGATCACCAGTTCCTCATGATCATAGACGTCGGCGACGCTCAGCGCATAGCGGTTGCCGCCGGTTTCGCGCGTGACGATCAACGTACGGTCTTCATCGCCCGTCGCGGCGCGCGGCATGCCGAGCGAATCCTCGAGATAGACCAGGCTCAGCCGCTCGCCGCGCAGGATCGCGAGGTCGAGTCCGCCATTATGGTCGATGCGCACCGAGTCGCTCGATTGCAGCACGATCTCGTCGACGCTGAGCCGCGGGATGGCGAATGTCTGGTCGCCCGCCAGGACCGTGAGACCCGAAATAATCGTCAGCGTCAGCGGCACGCGCAGCGTGATCGTGAGACCCGCGCCCTGCCGGTTGTGCAGGTCGACGACGCCGCCGATGCGTTCGATGTTCGAGCGGACGACATCCATGCCGACGCCGCGCCCCGAAATCGAGGTCACCTCGCTCGACGTCGTCAGTCCGGGCGAAAAGATCAGATCGAGCTTCCGCTCGGCGGACAGATCTCGCGCGGCGGCTGCGCTGATCACCTTGTCGGCGACCGCCTTGGCGACCAGCCGGTCGATCGATATCCCGGTCCCATCGTCGCTGACGTCGATGACGATCTGGTTGCCCGATTGCCGCGCCGAAATATGGAGCGTGCCGTTTTCGGGCTTGCCCGCCGCCCGGCGCTTGTCGGGGGTTTCGATGCCATGATCGATCGCATTGCGAACGATATGGGTCAGCGGGTCGCGAATGCTCTCGATCATCTCGCGGTCGAGTTCGACCTCGCCGCCGTCGACGACGACGTCGACCCGCTTGCCGAGTTCCTGGCCGAGATCGCGGACCAGCCGCGGCAGCGGAGCGAACAGCTTGTTGAGCCGCTGCATGCGCATCTTGCCGGCGGTCGCGCGCATTTCGGCAATGCTGTTCGAAAGCCGATCGAAGGCGCCGGTCACGCCGCTGGCGTTGCCGGCACTGCGCAATTTCCGGGCGACTTCGTTGCGCGCCAGCACCATGTCGCTGACGCCGTTCATGATATCGTCTAGCAGGTCGAGCGGCACGCGGATCGTCCGCCAGCTTTGGCCTTTCGGCGCCGGTGCGTCTTCGTGTTCGGCGGTTTCGCCGGCGCGGGTCGGCGCCCGCGCCGCGGGCGCGCCGTCGCCGTGGACGGCCTCGATCAGGTCGCGATCGCCGCCCGATGGCTCGACCCCGGTGGTGGCGATGGTTTCGGTGAGTTCGACGATCCGATCGATGATCGCCAAGACCGCGCTCACCAGCTGGGGCGACGCCTCGCGCTCACCCCTGCGCACCGCATCGAGCGCATCCTCGGCGGCATGCGACAGGGCGGCGATGCGCGGCAGGTCGAGGAAACCGCAGCTGCCCTTGACGGTATGGACGAAGCGAAAAATCGTATCGAGTCGGGTGCGATCGGCCGGATCGGCTTCCCAGGCGACGATTTCGCCCCCGATCTCTTCCATCGTCTCGGTCGTTTCCGAGAGGAATAATTGTAGGATCTCGTCCATGTCCCGCCTGTATCGACCGTAGGTGCGAGCCGGTCATGCAGCGGGACTGGTTAAAATGCGGCTAAGGTTCGCGTTTCGAGCCGCAGGCGGATCCGGGTCGACGCGGGGTCAGGATGCCAGCGTAGCGCCGAGCAGGATCGCATTGTCGCCGTCGCGCGACGACAGCACCGCGCCGCCGTGCGCGCGGGCAACGACGTTGGTCATCCACGCCGGCGCCGTCCGCGCGGCAAGCGCGCCCTCGTCCATCGTCCCTTCGAGAGCGGCGATGATCTGGTCGTCGACGGCGAGCCGTTCGCCCTCGGCACGCACGACGATCTCGCTGCCGCCGGCCTGGCGCTCGACCCCGATGTCGAGGCGCCCGCCGCGCACCAGCGCATCGATCGCGACCAGCGCGAGGTTGAGCAGGATGCGCACGACCGGCTTGGGCAGCGTATCGTCATGAACCAGCCAGCCCAGCTCGATACGGCGAGAATCGCCGATGATGCCCGATATCGCGGCATGGACGTCGCTCGCTGGAATGGCGTCGTCGAATCCGCCCGCCGACCCGAATGCGAGACGAAAGAATTTCAGCTTGTCGGCGGTCGTCTTCGCGCTTTGTTCGAGCAGCTCGAGGCAGCGCTGGCGCATTTCGGGATCGCTTTCGCTGGCCATCAGCTCGATGCCGTTGTTGAGCGCGCCGACCGGGCTGAGCAGGTCGTGGCACAGGCGCGAACACAGCAGGCTGGCGAAATCGACGCTATCGGTCGTCATGGTAATTGTCCGTCTTCAAAAGGCTCGATGAGGGCGCTGTGTGGCGCTTCGGCAACGCAGTTTCAAGGAAAAGCGCGGCGAACCTTGAAAACGCCGCGGCGCGCGCCAAATCCGCTGACATGACCGGCGGGGGAAGCCAGATAGTGATCGAACTCGGCACCGATTGCATCGGCAAGCGGATCGATGCCGCGCTCGCCGCGCACACCGACCTGCTGTCGCGCGAACGGATCAAGGCGCTGATCCTCGACGGCGGCGTCCGCACTCACGGCGGGGCGCCGCTGCGCGATCCGTCCGCGAAGCTGGCACGCGCGCAAACGATCGCGATCGACGTGCCCGCAGCGGTTCCGGCTGCGGCGCGGGCGCAGGATATCGCGCTCGATATCGCCTATGAGGACGATTATCTGATCGTCGTCGACAAGCCCGCCGGGCTCGTCGTCCATCCCGCCGCGGGCAATGCCGACGGCACGCTGGTCAACGCCCTGCTCCACCATTGCGCCGGACAGTTGTCGGGCATCGGCGGCGTCGCCCGCCCCGGCATCGTCCACCGCATCGACAAGGATACCAGCGGGCTGATCGTCGCCGCCAAGACCGACAAGGCGCATGAAGGCCTCGCGCGCCAGTTCGCCGATCACAGCATCGACCGGCGCTATCTCGCGATCGTCGGCGGCCATCCCCTGCCCCAGAACGGCAGCATCCGCGGCAATATCGGCCGATCGTCGCGCGATCGCAAGAAAATGGCGGTGGTCGACGACACCCGCGGCAAGCACGCGGTGACGCATTACCGCACGATCGAGCGTCTCGCCGGCGCGACGCTGGTCGAGTGCCGGCTCGAAACCGGGCGCACCCACCAGGTGCGCGTCCACATGGCGCATATCGGCCATGCGCTGCTTGGCGACCCCGCCTATTCGCGCGGTAAAACCGGTCAGAGAGACATGCTCAAACGATTGGATTTTCGCCGTCAGGCATTGCATGCTACACTTCTTGGCTTCGTGCACCCGATCAGCGGCGCCGAACTAGCGTTAACCAGCGGATTACCGCGCGATATGCAGGAACTGTTCAGCGAGTTGCGCGTATAAGTTTTAAGGTGAAACTGATATTCACCGACTCACCGGTCCAGGACGGTGTCCGAGCCGATTGAAAAAGGGAAGAAAATGGCTGCCAGCAACGTTCCAGCGACGATCCCCGCCCTTGGCGGAGAGGCGAGCCTGAACCGCTATATGTCGGAAATCCGCAAGTTTCCGCTGCTCGCGCCCGAGCAGGAATATATGCTCGCCAAACGCTATCAGGAGCATGAGGACCAGGATGCCGCCGCGCAACTGGTCACCAGCCACCTGCGTCTCGTCGCCAAGATCGCGATGGGCTATCGCGGCTATGGCCTGCCCGTCAGCGAACTGATTTCCGAGGGCAATATCGGCCTGATGCAGGGCGTGAAGAAATTCGAGCCCGATCGCGGCTTCCGCCTCGCCACCTATGCGATGTGGTGGATCCGCGCGTCGATCCAGGAATTCATCCTGCGTTCGTGGAGCCTCGTCAAGATGGGTACCACCGCCGCGCAGAAGAAGCTGTTCTTCAACCTGCGCCGGATGAAGAACCGGCTCGATGCCTATGAAGACGGCGATCTCAGGCCCGAGGACGTGACCAAGATCGCGACCGATCTCGGCGTCAGCGAGACCGACGTCATCAGCATGAACCGCCGCATGGCGATGGGCGGCGATACGTCGCTCAACGTGCCGATGCGCGAAGACGGCGATGCCCAGTGGCAGGACTGGCTGCAGGACGATGCGCCGTTGCAGGACCAGCGCGTCGCCGAAGCCGAAGAGCAGACCGTACGCCACGATCTTTTGATCGAGGCGATGGGCGCGCTCAACGATCGCGAAAAGCATATCCTGACCGAACGCCGGCTGACCGACGATCCGCAGACGCTCGAGGAATTGAGTCAGGTCTATGGCGTCAGCCGTGAGCGCGTCCGCCAGATCGAGGTTCGCGCGTTCGAAAAGCTGCAAAAGGCGATGCTCAAGATCGCCGGCGACAGAAAGCTCCTGCCCGCCGCCGCCTGACGCACGCGCATGCGCCGTCTGCTTCGAATCCTGGTCAAGGCCGTTCTCTGGTTCGTCGGCATCACGCTGCTGTGGGTGGTCGTCTATCGCTTCGTGCCGCCCCCGGTGACCGCGACGATGCTTGCCGACGGCAATAGCTTTTCCAAGGACTGGATGCCCGTCGAGCGCATCGATCCCGACATGGTCCGCGCGGCGATCGCCGCCGAGGACGGCAAGTTCTGCAGCCATAACGGCTTCGACCAGCAGGCGATCGCCAATGCGATGGTGCGCAACGCCAGCGGCGGGCGCATCCGCGGCGGCTCGACGATCAGCCAGCAGACCGCCAAGAACGTCTTCCTGTGGCAGGGCGGCGGCTATTTCCGCAAGGGCCTCGAAGCCTATTTCACCGCGCTGATCGAGACAATCTGGGGCAAAAGGCGGATCATGGAAGTCTATCTCAACGTCGCCGAAACCGGCATCGGCACCTATGGCGTCAACGCCGGGTCGCAGCGCTATTTCCGCCACGATGCCGACCGCATGACCCCGATCGAGGCGGCGCGCATCGCCGCCGTGCTGCCGCTGCCGAAACGGCGCGGGGCGATTGCGCCGACGGGATACACCCGCCGCTATGGCAACAGCATTGCGCGCCGCATCGCGGTCGTCCGCCGCGACGGCCTCGACCGCTGCGTCCGCGACTAGACGGCGGCCTCAGCAGCGCCGGGGCCTGTGGACGACGGACATGAAAAAGGGCGCGGGGATAATTCCCCCGCGCCCTTTCGAGTATCGTTTGGCTCAGCTTAGAATTCGTAGCTGACGCCCAGCTGGATCTTCCACAGCGACGAAGACGGTTGGATCTGCGGCGTGTTGTCCGAATAGCTCGAATAGACGTACTGGCCGGCGCCATTGAAGTTCGCCTGGATCGGCGCCTCGGTATAGCGATAGCGCTTGAACACGTTCGAGTCCGAATCGAGCAGGTTGAGGAAGTTGTCGAAGTCGACGAACAGCTTGATCTTGTCTTCCAGACCCAACAGCCTGCCCGGTCCCGGCAGTTCCTGCGAGAAGCGCAGGTCGAGATCGTAGAACCACGGGTTGTTGCAGGTGTTGCGCGGGATCGACTGGCCGCGATATTTCGCAATGCACTTGTTGGCATTGATATAGCTGTCGAGCGCGGCTGCCGCATCGGCTCCACTCTGAACCGATCCATCCGGGTTCCGGCCGTTCGCGTAAACGACGTTCGGATCGTTGATTCCGGTCGGAATGTAGAGCAGCGAGTTGAAGTCGCCCGATGCGCTGTCGTTGAACACCGACGAGGTCACATTGTCCTGAACGATGCTGTACGGACGACCCGAACGCGCGACGAAGACGAAGCCGAACGACGTATTGTTGTCGCCGAAGAACTTCTCCTTGAAGTTCAAGCCCATGCTGATGTTGTGCCGGGTCTGGAACTCCGCCGTGGCGACCGCCGAATTCTGGCGATCGAACGACGCGACGATGTCAAAGCTCGACGTTGCGGTTGAGCTGTTGTTGTAGCGGTTGTTCTTCGCATCGGTATAGGCATAGCCGAGGTTGAAGTTGATCGCGCCGCCTTCGGTGAACAGGCCGCGGTCCCAACGCTTCGTCAAAATCGCCGACGCCGACTGGCTGGTGTAATTCCGGCCATTGGTCAGCTGGATTTCATCGTCTCGGCTGGTACCGAAACAGGCCGACGTCACCCCGGTGTAGGTGGGAGGCGAGCCGCCCATATCCTGCAGCACGGCGTTGCAGCCCGTCCGCGTCGGATCGATCGCACGATAGATCGGTCGACCGTCGAGCGTGTAACCGTTCGCCCCCAGGCGCGTATCGACGACCTGCGACAGATCGACGAAGTCGATCGGGTTGCGCACGCGACTGTAGATGTAATCGAGGTTCAAATGCCAGTCGGAGAAAAAGCCGGTGGCGGTGCCGAAGGTCGTCGCGAGCCCGATATTGGCGCGCAGGACCGTGGGCGTCTTGAAATCGGGGTCGATCGACTGCGTGTCGGCCGTACCCGCCGCCGAACTCGCCGCACCGGCGGTAACGATGCACTGCGGAATCCCGGTGAAGGTCCCACCCGGCGTTACGTCGATCTGCGTCCCGGCCGGGCCGCAAGCGGCCGTACCGGTATTGCCCTGGCCGACGCCATAGCCGTTGTTCTGGAACGAGTTGCTATAATAGACGGTCGGATCGCCACCGGTGAAGATGCCGACGCCGCCCTTGACCTGGGTATTCGAGAAGAAGCCCTGGTTTTCGACGTTATACGTGAAACCGATGCGCGGCAGAATGACCGGATCGATCCTGCTGAACGGAATCCGGTTCGAAAAGCCGTAACGGGCGACGAAATTGGGGTTCT